>Ga0134126_10000017_pt1 | contig 244251 bp, 224 predicted proteins | sample KB31752_FD_96881 | JGI IMG/M metagenome (GOLD analysis project Ga0134126, IMG submission 96881) | Terrestrial soil microbial communities with excess Nitrogen fertilizer from Kellogg Biological Station, Michigan, USA - KB3-175-2 | ecosystem: Environmental > Terrestrial > Soil > Unclassified ...
CAGCTACATCGATTTCTACAACCAGCACCGCTTGCACTCGGCGCTGGGGTATCGTTCACCCGTGGAGTTCGAAGCCCAATGCGTTTGATCCATCGGTGTCCACTTTTTCGTAGGAACTCTCCGGCACGCTTTGCCGAAAAACCAGCCGCCGCACATCGACACTGGTGGAGAGCGGCAGCGATAGTTCGAGTTCCTAGCGCGGTTGAGGTAGAGCCCGCCACTGCGAAGCGGTGATGCGGTCATGACATCCCTTGGTGCGTGGTTCAGCCGCCTTGGTCGCCGCCCTCACGTCAGGCCTACGTCCCTCAATGTATAGATTGGGTCGGATCTGTCGTGCGCTACACGGAGAAAATCATGAAAAAAAGAGTTGGCGATAAGGGGCCGCGCAAGGCGCCGCAACGGCAAGAGTCCGCCGGACAAGGCGGAGAGCTGCATCAGGTTTCCGACCAGACACTGACCACCAATCAGGGCGTCCCTATCTCCGACAATCAGAATTCACTGAAGATCGGTTCCCGCGGCCCCGTTCTTCTCGAAGACTTCGTTCTCCGCGAAAAGATCACCCATTTCGACCATGAGCGAATTCCCGAGCGCGTCGTGCATGCGCGCGGTAGCGCGGCGCACGGCTATTTCGAGGTGACGAAACCCCTTAAGGCCTGCAAAGCTGCGTTTCTGCAAAAAAAGGGTGCTCGAACACCGGTATTCGTTCGGTTCTCGACCGTGGCCGGCAGCAAGGGCTCCCGCGACCTGGCGCGCGACGTACGCGGTTTCGCGGTCAAGTTCTACACACAAGAGGGAAATTTCGATCTCGTCGGCAATAACATGCCTGTCTTTTTCATTCAGGACGCGATCAAATTTCCCGACCTCGTTCACGCGGCAAAGCCCGAGCCCGACCGCGAATTTCCTCAGGCGCAAACAGCCCACGATACGTTTTGGGACTTCATTTCGCTCACGCCGGAAAGCTTCCACATGATCATGTGGACCATGTCGGATCGTGCCATACCGCGCAGCTTACGGATGATGGAAGGTTTCGGTGTGCACACCTTCCGCCTGATCGACAACAATGGCAAATCGACCTTTTGCAAGTTCCACTGGCGCCCGATTTTGGGGGCGCAATCGGTCGTATGGGATGAAGCGCTGAAGATCAGCGGAGCCGATCCCGATTTTCATCGTCGGGACTTGTGGGAAACCATCGACAAGGGTGGCGTCGTCGAATTTGACCTTAGCGTTCAGCTATTCAGCGAGCGGGAAGCTAATGCATTCAATTTTGACGTGCTCGATCCCACCAAGCTCGTGCCCGAGGAGCTTGTGCCGCTCACCCCCGTAGGGCGATTGGTGCTCGACCGGAATCCGGACAACTTTTTCGCCGAAACAGAGCAAGTCGCGTTCTGCGTGGCGAACGTCGTACCGGGAATCGATTTCAGCAATGATCCACTCATGCAGGGTAGGCTGTTCTCCTATCTCGACACCCAATTGAAGCGCTTGGGTGGCCCCAATTTTCACCAGATCCCGATCAACGCGCCGAAATGCCCTTTTGCCAACAATCAGCGCGATGGTCACGCACAGATGGCGGTTCCCAAGGGCAGGGTCAATTACGAGCCCAATAGCCTTGACCTCGCTGGGCCTCGCGAAACTCCCACAGGGTTCAGCTCCTTCGTGGTCCAAGAGGACGGCGAAAAAATGCGTGTCAGGCCTGAATCCTTTGCGGATCATTACTCCCAAGCGCGGCTTTTCTTCCGGAGCCAGACTTCCATCGAGCAAGATCACATCGTCGCGGCGCTCATATTCGAACTGAGCAAGGTCCAAACGCCGGCCGTCCGCGAACGCGTGGTTTCACATCTCGCCAATGTTGACGAGGGGTTGACGTCGCGCGTCGCCGCAGGTCTCGGTATCGGCAAAGTGGCGCCTTTCAAGGCGGCGACTAAGCCCATCGACATGGCGCCATCCCCAGCGCTCAGCATCGTGGCGAAATCAAAGCCAACGCTCGATGGGCGGTGTATTGGTCTCCTGGTGACGGATGGCGCGGACAGCGGACTGGTGGACGCTGTCGTCAAGGCGGCAACTTCCGCCGGCGCAAAAGTAAAAATTATCGCCGAGCGAATCGCGGGCGCCAAATTGGCAAACAAGAAGATTTTGCCGGCAGATGAGAGAGTCGAAGGAGGACCCTCCGCCCTATTCGACCATGTTGCGATTATCGCATCCGACGAGGGAGCGAAGCGGTTGGCAAATATGGGAGCGGCACAAGACTTTGTCAAAGACGCTTTCGCCCATTTGAAGGTCATCGGCTTCTCGCCCAATACAAACTTGTTGTTCCAGAAAGCGGGCCTCGATGCCAAAGCGCTGGATGAAGCTTGCGTCGGTCTGACCAAACCTACCGACGCGACTGTCTACATCAGTCGGGCATCGCGGGGAAAGTTCTGGCCCCGTGAACCCGCCGTCCGGCCCCTCCCGCCGGCTGAGCCCACACCCCAAAAAGGATCGTAATCATGACTGCCGAGAAAAAAATGGACGCCATTGCCTTGCTCAAGGCGGACCATCGAAAGGTCGAAGCACTTTTTGAAAAGTTCGACAAGGCGAAGGACGAAAAAGCCAAAAAAGCGCTTGCGAACGAAATTTGCACTGAGCTTTCGGTGCATGCAACCGTCGAAGAGGAAATTTTCTATCCAGCCTGCAGGGACGCTGTCGAGAAAGACCTGAGAACGGAGTCCTACGTCGAACACGATGGAGCCAAGGTCCTGATCGCGGAGCTTGCGGCCAGCGATCCAGGCAATGAATTCTATGACGCGAAAATGACGGTGCTTAGCGAGCAGATCAAGCATCACGTCAAGGAGGAAGAGAAACCTGGCGAGGGGTTTTTTGCGCAGGCGCGCAATGCAGGCATAGATATGGGCTCTTTGGGTGTTGAACTCGCGGCGCGGAAGGCCGAACTGCTTGCTGCTATCAAAGCCAACGGCTTGCCTGCACCAGAGACGCGCAGCTTCACTGGACACAAAATGAAACAAGGATCCCCTTTGATTGAACCCGTTTGATTCAACCAGAGCCTGTGCTGGAGCCCTTTTGGCGGACGGGGAGCGTCACTGCGAGTCGGAACGGTTCTAGCGAGGTTACGAGCGATTGCCTGAAGTCCACGGACCCGCAGAGCGCGAGCGGCTATAGATGGACTGCACGAGAGATGACGATAGCAACCCAGTGCGCTTGCGACGCCAAGCAGTCGAAAAGCTCGTGCGGGGGAATCACCGACTACGCACGGCTCGCCTACATCCATACGCAGGACCTCGAACCAGGACGTTGCTGCAGGACTGGGCGGATGCAATCAATTCTCTGACAGGGGACGACGTCACTCCGACAAAGCGAAAACGCACCTGATTTACAGAAACGGCCCCAAGGCGAGTAGCCCCCACGCCTGGAGCCGGTCACGACCGCCGAGGTTTCCATTAGCGGCCATGACAACAACCAGTTTAAGGATCCCGCGTGAAAGTCTTGGGCACGAATTGAGATGGGCCAATGATAGCGTTCTCTGGAGCGAGTTAATGTCGCTCGACGTTAAGAAACTCACTTCAGGAGGATGGGTATGAGACGATCTGGCCGATCCGAACTCGCCAAGACTTGGGTGAGCTTGTCACTCGACGCCCCGCAAGTGATTGCTGCCAGGACCCTTAGGTTTTGCCAGCCAGGCGCATTGCTATCGGCAGGCAACCAAGCGGAATTCCTGCGCATGTTTACCGAAAAGCACGCGGCCGCTGCGGAGTCTTGCGCCTCCGTCATGATGAATGCCGCGATGATGCCTCAGCGCATGGTGTTCGAATTCTGGTCGGCAGTTGTGAAAGGCAATACGTCGACGGCACTTGGATCGCCGACCGCCTTGATGCGAATGGCGACTCATTCGTTGGATGCCGCCATCAAGCCTTACCAGCATCGCGCGAGCGCAAATGCTCGCAAGCTTCGAGGCAAACGTAAGAGGCGTTAGTTCAACTCGGTATTCCCGTACCACGAAACGGCTCCTTCTTATGCGTCCGACACTCCGATCATGCGACCTCTAAGCGCGGCATTCCTCGTTTTCGTTGCCACCACCGCATGGGGAAAGACTTGTGCGGATGCGCCGTGCCCTATCAGCCAACCAGGGGTCATCTACAGCTCGAAGACCGAGATGGCGGCCACCTGCCCAACTCAGGCGCTCTCTGACTATGCGAACTACGTCATGAGCGTAGCTTCAACGAGTGCGGGTATTGGGATGACTCAGCCGGCAAGCCCTGAAGAATTAGAGAATCAATGGACAGGTGCGAGCGCAGCGATGGTGAAGAGCCTTCGTCGTAACGCGGGAGTTTCATCCGTGGGTGAGGCTATTGCGAAATGCGGGGTCGCCCAGCGCGGGCAACATGTGGTTGTCGTTGCATCTCCCATCGATGACCCGAACATCTTTACGGTATCGATCAAGGTGCGGCCCGCCGCGGGAGGACCGCCTTATTGGCTTCCGAGCACGTTTGTCGAACGCATCGATCACTGAGCCCATCGGCATCCCGAGCCCCACGGCATGAATTGATCCTCCCATCTTCGATTGTGCGGGAGGCGGCGTAAGGCCCGTTGATCTCACGGGTACATTTTGTCGCACTCGCTTTCGGCGCTCGGTCATCGTATTCGACGGTGGACCGTGTTGCGCAATGGATCTCCGAGCAAGAACTGCCCAGGCTTTTCTCGAAAGAATTTCTGGAGATCCATTCCAACAGTGGCAGTGTGCACAAACCTTCGCTTAGAGCAATCCGTTATCGCGGGCAATTCACGCATGCAGCAGACCTTGCGGCTTTGAAATCTGCTCAATGGGTGACGCAGATTTTTTTGTCCCGAGATATTCACGCGTCTTCACGTGGATCGCAAAGTCTTGTGAAGAGAAAAGTTTCTGGCACAAATGTTGCGAGATACCAATGCATCGTCATGGAGAAATTGTTCAGCGATGTGATGACGACGTCGATTCCTTATCGACAGGAAAAGGAGATCCACATGAAGCGATATCAAGTGCTCTTGCGTCTGACGTTCGCGCTGCTCTTAGGCCTGACTCTGCCTGCGCTCGCCGGGGAAGATCATGCAGCGCTGATAAAGAGTGTGAGCGGGGATGTGAAGATCACCCGCGAACACAACACCTTTGAGGCGACGAGCGGCAGCACCTTGCTGGTGTCCGACCGGGTGATCACCTCGCAAGGGTCCTCCGCCGGCATCGTATTCCGCGATGGCACGCTCCTGACCTTAGGGTCTGGTGCGGACATCCTGGTACGCGACTACGTCTTCGAGCCCAAAGACGGCAAGTTCGCCTTCTCGGTGTATCTCGCCAAGGGCTCGGCCATCTACGAATCCGGGAAGATTGGCAAGTTGTCCCCGCAATCGGTGCGGTTCGACACGCCCAAGGCGACGGTGGGTGTGCGGGGAACGCGCTTTCTGATCGAAGCGCAGTAAATGGCCATGACGAACTTCTTCGCGCGAGTTCGGGCGTCGCGCCTGATTTTGATGGCGGCGGCGGCGATGTTGGCGGGTTGCGCGGTCACTCGTGTGACGCTTCTTCCAGACCAAAGCGGCCACGTCGGTTCGGTTACCGTCTCCAACGCACAGGGCCAGCAGCGCATCGACCAAGCCTTCAGCACCGTCGCCATCGGGGGCTCGGCTCCCGGTGAGCCGCGTGCGGTCAATCCCCAAGCTTTCGAAATCGATCATCGTGCCCTGATCGGCGCGGAGCCCACGCCGCCGCGAAGCTTCGTGCTGGACTTCTTGTTTGACAGCATGAAGCTCACGCCAGAGTCCAAAGCCCTTTTGCCTGAGGTTCTGCGCGTGGTGCGCGAACGAAGTCCGACGGAAGTCACTGTGTTCGGGTACACCGACGCAGTGGGCACCGCCGATTACAACCTGGGGTTGTCCGCGCAGCGCGCCAGGGCCGTCGCCGACGTGCTCAAGCAGATCGATCCCAAGCTACCGGTGAATGTCAGGTATTTCGGAGAGAAATATCCGTTGGTGCCCTCGCGCAACGGGGTTCCGGAACCACGCAACCGACGCGCCGAAATCGTCATTCTTTGACCTCCTTCGACCATGACGCCTTCCTCTCCCCACCGGCTATCGCGGCGCGCGGCTGCAGGCTTCCTGCTGGCCGGAGTGGGGGTTGCCTTAGGCGTGGGGATAGGCGGCCTCTTTAACCTTGCACCCGTCGCGCGCATCAATCGTTTGATGCTCGACACCCTGGAAGTGCGCACCGCCTCGGGCGTGCCATCGTCGGACACGGTGGTGGTTGACGTCGATGACGTCAGCCTGTCTGCCTTGGGTCAATGGCCTTGGCCGCGCTACCGCGTAGCGCAGCTCATCGATCGCATCGCAGCGGCGCATCCGTCTACGATTGCGATGGACATCGTCTTTCCCGAGCCAGATCGAACTTCCCTTAGCAACCTACAGCAGACCTTCAGGCACGACTTTGGAATCAACGTCTCCATCCATGGCGTGCCCTCTGGGCTGCTGGATAATGATGGCTTTCTCGGGCAGGAGATGGCGCGTGCCGATGTTATCGGCGCACAATATTTCTACTTCGACCATGTGACCCCCGGGAGCCATCCAATCCGTCCGGGGGTGGGGTTTGATGGCCGTGTCGAGCTGCTGACGCCCGATCAGGCGACGGGCGTTCTCGACAGCGTCGCGCCCATTGCCTCGCAGACGCGCACGAGCGGTTTCGTCAACAGTCGCTTGGACGATGACGGCGTATTGCGACGACTGCCGCTGTTGATCCAATACCGCGGCGTCCTGCACGCCAGTCTGGCGCTCGCCGCCACCATGCACACATTGGGCGTCACCTCCGGGCTGGTGGAATCCGGCGCCGATGGACTGTCCATACGTGTTGGGCGGCATGGGATTCCCATCGATAGCGCGGGCTATGCCGTGCTGCGCTTCAACGGCGCGTCGCCAAGCTACAAGAGCATTTCGGCCGTGGACATCTTGGACGGTCAGGTCCGGCCCGCGGATCTGCACAACAAGATTGTCTTCATCGGCTCATCGGCAATGGGCCTGCACGATGTCCATCGGACCGCGGTGGATCGTGATTTTTCCGGCCTGAAGATTCAGTCGGTGATGGCGCAAAACATTCTGACCGATGCTGCGGTGCGCGTCCCCTCGTGGGGTGGCGAGGCCGCATTGATTTGCGGCCTGCTCGCCGCTTTGGTGCTTTCCGTTCTTTTCGTTAGAAATTATGGGCTCACCCAACTGGCGACGTTCTGCGCATTTTCCTGCGCTACCCTGGTTGCCATGGGATGGGTGGCGTTCGTGCGCATCGGTATGTTCCTTCCCCTGGGCGTTCCGTTGCTGGCTCTGGGCACCTTGCTGACGCTTGCCTTCGTGGCCCGTTTCGCCATCAACCAACGTCGAGCCCAACGTTGGCGCCGGCAACTGGAGAATGCGCGCCAAGTGACCATCGAATCCATGGCCGCGGTCGCCGAGACGCGCGACCCCGAAACCGGTGGGCATATCAAGCGCACCCAGTACTACGTACGCGCTGTCGCCAGGCAATTGCAGCGATCCGGACACTACACGGAAATCTTGACCAAGGAATACATCGACCTTCTGTACTTGTCAGCGCCGCTCCATGACATTGGCAAAGTCGGCGTACCCGATCACATCCTGCTAAAGCCAGGCCGACTCACGGAAGACGAGCAGAAGATCATGCGGCGGCATGCGGAGTTCGGCCGACAGATCATCCATTGCACGGCACAACACATCGAAGGTGACAACTTCTTGGTGATTGCCGGTGAGATCGCGGCCACCCACCACGAAAAATGGGACGGAACCGGTTACCCCGCAGGTCTGCATGGCCAAGAGATCCCGCTGGCCGGACGCATCATGGCGGTTGCGGATATTTACGACGCATTGATCAGTCGGCGCTGCTACAAGGAAGCCTTCCCGCACGCTCTGGCTAAAGAGATCATGGGCCGGCTGAGGGGTACGACCTTTGATCCGGTCGTGCTGGATGCCTTCTTGGCGATCGAGTCGGAAATCAAGCAAATCGCCGCGCATTTTCGCGACGAAGACACGACGGAAGCTCGGCCCGAGAGAGCGGTGGCCTCCTTTCCCGCGGCGCCAGGAGATCGTTTGTTGGTGCGATTCGCGGAGCGTTAGTGGCTTGTCCGTCCAATTGGCCTGCCACACTGCTTGCGACGCGACAGTCCATTCACAAGGGCTTTGAGAAAGTGTTCTGTCTCCGCGCACAGTCACCGATCGAGCGTCAATCGACGCCAGATCTTGACCGACAAGCGGTGACTGAAGCGCGGGAATTTTCCTCCTGGGATTCCCGCGCTTCTTTGTTTCCATCTTGGAATTCAAAGCTATTCAAGGACGAAGCCGATGACTAGGGAGCTTAACAACGCATCATCAGCTGAAGACTGCAGTTACCCTGTCGTCGTTATTGGAACGGCGTTCTACATGAGGGAGCTGCGTGGCATTGCCGGTCATGGGGAGGTGGCTCGCGCATGCACGGCCACGCTAAGGTTCGATCCCCTGGCGGAGCCGGAGTGGGCAGTGTGCGTCATTGTTGCAGGCTGGCTAGTGGGCCACTTAGGTATAGAGGATGCTTCGCGCTTCGCAAGCCGTTACGGTGGGCACGCGCGCAACTGCAAAGCAGTCATTCTCGGTCAGGCATCCGAACCTTGGCGGATGGACCTTTGCCTGGATTTGGAATTATAAGGATTTAGCCATCGCGCTGAGGTCGCAGAGCCGGCCGATCGATGCGATTGGCCCTTGGCGAAAAGGAATGCCCGGCCCACGAAGCGATCCACGTTCACTATTTGCGGTGCTTCATCTCACGTCTGCAGCGAGGGAAACAGCTTTCCGCGAACGATCGGATTTATTCAAAGCAAGTCAAAAGGGCTGGTTGCGTGCCGAACGTACTGCTCGACGGGGTTTAGATCATCGTTGTCTGCAGTTTGGGGTGACATAGGAAGCACATCAGCCCCGCGAGGCAGTGCTTGCAGCGCGGTGCAGGCGTTGGGTTCGCATCGCGGCCACCGCCTTGCGCTCGGCGTCGTTTAACCATGCAACAAACAACCCAGCCATCGCGCCGAGATAAACGAAACTCGCCGGCACCCACATGATCAATCCGGCCAATTGCTGGTCCTGCAGCGGCGTCATACCCCAGGCGAAAGTGCTATGCGCGTGGTCCAGATACACCGGTCGCGCTGCGAAGGTGAGGATGGCGCCCAGCAGCCCCATCTGCATGCCCAACGTGCCCACAAACACTATGCTGCTGCCGTAGTCGATCGCTCGACGTCCGTAGGGCGCGAGCATGAGTGACCAGAAAGCCAATGCCGTGAGGAAAAAACATAGATGTTCTGCACTGTGTATCCATTCGTTGCCCAGTGCCCAGCTATACGGACCAGGCAGGTGCCAGAACCACAGGGCAAAGCTGGATAGCACCCATACCGCCAGCGGCGTCAGTAGAAATCGGACACCACGTTGCACGCCCGGTGTGCCCACCCAGAAGCGTCCGATCCCACGCCGCAGCGGCAGGTCGAACGCCCACAACCAAGCCGTGACCGGCCGGCCCCACACCAGCAGTGGCGGTGCCACCAGCATCAACAGCATGTGCTGCACCATGTGCGCGCTGAACAATTGGTCATCCAGAGCATCCAGCGGCGATAGCAGTGCCAACACCAGCACCGCGATCCCAGCCGCAAACGCAGCGCAGCGACCGCTCCCGAAGACATGCGCGCGCGCGGTGGCATCCATGCGCAGCATTCCCCGCACGTAGCCGAATACGGCAAGCGCCAAACTGGCGACGATCCACCACTGCCAGTTCCAACCCAGCTGCAGGAAGTGCGCGAGAGGGACCCCGGATGGCGCGGATAAGGCGATGCTGGGCAGTACTTGCTTCTCGCGTCGTCCGCGCAAATGACTTTTCAAGTGCTGCACAACGGCACCAGCCACACTACGGCGAGCGTAAACAGCAGCGCCAACAGAAATAGCCCGCTGCACAACATCCCGCTCAGGGCCAGGAAGCGCGTACGACCTTCCCCTCCGGAGCCCGACATCTCGTCGCGCACCCGGCCCCAACTGTGCCATGCCACCCCGCCTGCGCTGAGGCCGAGCACGATGGCGGCAAGACTCAGAGTCAGCAGAAATTCCCATGTGCCCGTCCAGCGCGGTAACGACAACGGAATGTCCCGCGGATAGCACTGATGACCAGCGAGCGCCGCGCCGGCCAACAATTCCACGTTCCACGCCAAAGGCGCGCCCGCAATGCCGAACACGAGTGCCCCTAGGCTGACACGATGACGGTGTGGCGCCGGGTGCGAGATGTTGGTGAAGGGCAGGATCTGTTCGTCCATGGCTTCACCCGAGTCGCGGTGCGATATAGAACGTAAAAAACACGGCCAACCACACCGCAGTGACGAAATGCCAGTAAATCACGCCGATCGACACCGCCGAATGACGGTTCTCATCGAAATAATCCAGCGCGGTCCACAGCAGAAGCACCGCCAAGATCAGCAAGCCGACCACAACATGGGCCAGGTGAAAGCCCGTGATGGTGAAGTACAGCGAGCTGTAGAGACTGCTGTTCAAGGTGTACGGCTTGCCGGCCCACTCGATGCCTTCGAGCGCGATGAAAATGATGCCGAGCAGCAGTGACAGCGCCAATCCAATGGCGAGTTGGCCGCGGCGTCCTAGCGCGATCCCGCGCTCGCCCCACCACATCGTCGCGCTCCCGGCGAGCAACACCAGCGTATCCGGGATGGCAAGGCTCAGGCTTGGCGGACCCGTGGGTGGCCAAGGCGGTGGTGAGTGCGAGGCGAGGTAAAAATAGCTGAACAACAGGTAGGCGAATAGGGTGCCCTCGGTCGCGACCAGCGCAAGCATTCCCCACCACCCGGAGGCGTTACGTCCCTTGCTGCCAACCGGCAAGGTGTTTTGTGCGACGGCGATTTCAGTCATGACTTATCGCTCGATCTGGCTGAGTTTTCGTTCCGGCCACAGCCACACCATCGCAGCCAGCAAGGTCAACACCACACCCACGCCGACGGCCCACCACGCCAGCGCCAAAAGGCCGCAAAACGCCAAGGTGAGCGTGAGCGCGAGAACGAGTGGGGTATACGTGTCGTCGGGCATTTTCAGGATCACCGCTGGCTCGGCATCGAGAGCCGTCGTGCCAATCGTTTCACGGCCCTGATCGAGAAGCAGGCCTTCGTGGATCGTGCTGCGATCACGACCTTCGTCGTCCATATAACCTTCCCACAATGGATAGCGGCTAGCGACATTGGGAATCACCGCGAAGTTGTACACCGGCGGCGGCGAGGAGGTCGACCATTCCAGGGAGGGCGCATTCCAGGGATTGGGTCCAGCAGCGATGCCCCGTCGCAGGCTGATCCAGACGTTGAGCAGGAACATCGCGATACCGATCGCGAAGACGTAAGAGCCGACCGTTGCGGCCATGTTCCACGGGCCCCAGCCCAGCCCGCTCGGATAGGTGTAAATACGTCGCGGCATGCCCGCGAGACCAAGGATATGCATCGGAAAGAAGCCGACATTGAATCCGACAAACATGATCCAGAAGCTCCACTTGCCAAGCTTCTCGTTCATCAACCGGCCCGTGATCTTTGGAAACCAGAAATAGATGCCACCGATCACCGGAAACACGTTGATGCCGATCAACACATAGTGCAAATGCGCGACCACGAAATAGGTATGAGTCAACTGCATGTCCAACGGCACCGAGGCCGTCATGAAGCCGGAGACGCCGCCAATGACGAACAGCAGTACAAAACTGGAGAAATACAGGAAGGCGGTCGTGAATACGGGCCGGCCTGTCCAGATGGTCGCAATCCATGCGAACACGGCCACCGCACTCGGTATCACGATCACCATGCTGGAAGCGCTGAAATACGATAGCGACATGACAGGCAGGCCAGTGGCAAACATGTGGTGTGCCCACACGCCAAAGCCCAGCACCATGGTAGTCACTGTCGCCAGTGCCACGGCGGTGTACCCGACTAATGGACGGCGGCAAAAAGTCGGCAGGCCGTCGGAGACGATGCCCATCGCAGGCAGCACGATCGCGTAAACCCACGGATGCCCAAACATCCAGAACAGGTGCTGCCACAACAACGGCTGGCCGCCATTGGCAACATCGAAAAAATGAGTGCCCAGCTGGCGATCCATCCAGAGCATAAGAAAAGCCAAACTTACCGCCGGCACCGCAAAAAGATTGCCGACTGATGCGGTGAGCGTTCCCCAAACCAGAATCGGGATACGGTTGATGGACATGCCCGGTGCGCGCATGCGAATCACGGTGACGATGAAATTGATCGAACCAACCGTGGTTGACACGCCGAGCAAGACCATGCCCAGCGCATAGACGTCGATGTTCGGTCCGGGGTTGAACTCGCGGGACGCATAGGGCACGTAGTTGAACCAGCCGTCATCGGGTCCCTTGCCCATCACGAAGCTGGCGTACAGGAATATTCCGGCAAACAGGAACACCCAATAGGAAAATGCATTGAGCCGCGGAAACGCCATATCGCGCGAACCCAGCAGCAACGGCCAGAGATAATTGCTGAAGCCAGACAGCACGGGCAGCGCGTACAAGAAAATCATCGTCACGCCGTGCATCGTGAACAGCTGCGCATATTCTTCCGCGGAGAGCAGATGCCCATTGGGCGTGGCCAACTGGGCGCGCATCACTGCCGCTTCCAGCCCCCCGATCAGCAGGAACCCGAACGCGGTGAGCAAGTAACGTTTGCCGATTTCCTTGTGATCGACGGTGGACAACCAGCCCCTCCAACCGCTCGGGCCTTCCCAGCTTTTTCGCAGCGTGTCGGAACTCGGCGATGCATCGGTGGCTTGGGCGATGACCGGCGCGCGACGGGTTTCAGTGATGGTCACGGGCGCGCTCCCTAGTGCAGCGTCTGCAGGTAAGCCACCAGCGCAGCCAGATGCGCGCTCGACAATGCTGGATCAGGCATGCGGCTACCGGGCTTGATGGATTGGGGGTGACCAATCCACGCTGCCAGGTTGCCTGGCGTGTCGGGCAACAGACCGGCGGCCAGTGTGCGTCGGCTCATTAGATGGCTTAAGTCTGGCCCGACTGCCCCGGACGCATCCGTGCCACGAACGCTATGGCAGGCCGCGCAATGAGACTGGAATACCATCTGCCCTTGCTGTTCTTCTGGTGTTGCTGGCTGTGGCGCATCGCTGCGTTGCGCGTCCTCCCACGCGCGAAAATTCGCCGGACTTTGCGCAATCACCAACAATGCCATGCGCGCGTGGTCCGCCCCGCAGAACACTGCACACTCGCCGCGATAGACGCCTGGTTGATCCGCCTGTAACCAGGTGACATTGGTCTGGCCAGGAATCACGTCCATTTTGCCGCCAAGCTTCGGTACCCAAAACGAATGGATCACATCGGTGCTTGTCACTTCGAAGCGCACGGGCTGTCCCACCGGAATATGAATCTCGTTGGCCGTCGTGAAAGTGCGTGACGGTTGTTCATTGTCGTAGCGCAGGGCCCACCACCACTGCGATGCGCTGACCTGCACGGTGAATGCGGGCGTACGAGGAGGATTCGAAATGACAGCCGTCACTTCCAACGTCCAGATCATCGCCCCGATCAGCACCAACGAGGAAAGGCCGACGCCGATATAGATCCACATCAGTCCGCCGGCATCGCGGCGTACTGCCAACTGGCGGGAGTCGTTGCCCGTGCGCGCAACGCGGCCGTGAAAGATACCGCCCAGCAACAGCAAGGCGATGATCACACAGACGCAAATCGAGATGATGGCAAGCCCCCAACCCAGCCGCGTCACCGGATAACCGGCAGGCCCGAATGTCTGCACATACGACATCGGACCTGCCCACGACGCATCGGCCGCTACCAAGGCGAGACCGAATATCACCAGACGGCGCGGCCTCATGGACCTGAACTCGCGGAGGCCGGTGGCGGCGACGAGGACATTTCCGGCGCCACTTGCTCGCCAGGCGTATCGCCCTCACGGGCATGTCGGTAGGCGGAGGCGGGCGTGCTGCCGCCGAAGGACTGGATATACGCCACCAGTTTCCAGATTTCGCTCGGGGGCAACGCGTTACCCCACGCTGGCATGCCTTTCGGGCGGCCATCATGGATCGATGTGTAGATCTCGATCGGCAAGCCTCCATAGCGCCAAGAGGCGTCGGTGAGATCCGGACCCATGTTGCCCGTGCCGTTGTAGGCGTGACAGCTTGCGCAATTCATCTTGATGTAAAGCGTTTTGCCGGCTGTCACCGCTTGCGGATCGTTCGCGTAAGGATTGGGTGTGGACAACGCCGATTCCGGCACATTCGCCATGCCGGCCGGCTGTCCTAGCGTTGCCGCCACCTCATTCGATACCGGCAGCTTGCTTGCTGGCGGTGAGGTGCTGCCGCCTTCACACCCGCTCAGAAAACATACCCCTACCAAGCAAAACAGACTGCATAGTGCTGTCCGAGATTTCATCGCAGCACCTCAAGGCTTTGCGCTACTGCTGGCATTGGCCGGCTTGACGCCGGGTCCCATTCCCACGGCATCACCATCGATCGAAAAGACGTAGAGCGTGCCGCCCTCGGCGGGAAAACCTGCAAGCGATTTGTCGACGGGCACGCGCGCGTTACCGCCGACGCCGCTGTAGATCGCTACATACTGACGATGGTCCGGACCCAAATAAGTGATCGGGAGGCCGATAACGCCGGAGCCGAGCTTGTGCGACCACAACACTTTTCCACTTCGCGCATCGACTGCGCGAAACCAGCCATCCGCCGTGCCGTAGAAAACCACGTCGCCCGCCGTGGCGAGCACGCCGCTCATGGTCATGAATTTTTCTTTGATCGACCACGCCTTCTTTCCAGTGGCCGGATTCCATGCCATAAATTCGCCCAGGTTTCCGCCCGATGCCGGATGGCGACCGATTTCCATCCCGTCGTAAGGCGTGCTGGCGATGTAGCCGACCTCGTGATTCGCGAGGTCCATGCAGACATTGAGGATGCCCGCATAGATCAGGCCGGTACGCGGCGAAATCGCTGACGGGGGCCACTCCTTCCCGCCCAGATCGGACGGGCAAAGGTTCGGGAGCTTGATCCCCGGTCTCGGTTCCTCATCAGGATTGACGATCGGCCGGCCCGTTTTCATGTCGAAACCGGTCGACCAGTTCATAGAAGCGAACGGCGTGGCGCGCAGCACCTCTCCGGTGAGGCGATCGATCGTGTAGGCGTAAGCGTTGCGGTCAAAATGAATCAGAACCTTGCGGGTCTTGCCTCCGACCGGCAAGTCCATCAACAGGTCCTCGTTCGCGGCGTCGTAGTCCCATTCATCGTGCGGGGTCGTCTGGTACGCCCAGCGTGCCATGCCAGTGTCTGCGTCACGCGCGAAAATGGTGGTAGCCCAGAGATTGTCTCCGGGTCGCTGCGCCGGGACGCGCGGACTGGGATTGCTGGTGCCGTAGTAGATCAGGTTGCTTTCGGGATCATAGGAAATCCAGCCCCAGACCGTGGCTCCGCCGTGCTTCCACATACCGGCCGGCCACGAATTGATCCCGAGATCCTTGCCCTTCATCCAGCTGTAGAACGGCTTGAAGTCTGCACCAATCAATGCGCGCTTATCCGATCCAGTGTTGTAGGCGCGCCACAGTTCTTTTCCGGTATTGACGTCGATCGCGGCGACCCAACCTTGCGCCCCCATCTCGCCTCCGCTGTTGCCGACGAAGACCTTGTTGCCAACCACTAGGGGCGCCATCGTCATCGTCGCGCCGGTTTTCAAATTGTCCATCTTGATGCGCCAGACTTCCTTGCCGGTCTTCGCATCCACCGCCACTGTGTGGTCGTCGAGGAGGTTGTAGATGAGCTTGCCGTTTGCGTAGGCCACACCGCGCGTCACCGCGTCGCAGCACGCCTTACCAACCGCCATGGACGAAGGATTGGGTTTGAATGTCCACTTGATTGACCCACCCGGCTTAGTCAGGTCCAGTGCGTAAAGCATGTCGGGAAACGGTGTGACCACATACATGGTGTTGCCCACGACGAGCGGGGCGGCTTCGTGGCCATGCAACGTGCCGTCTGAAAAAGTCCATGCAACGCGCAACCTGCCGACGTTGCCGACATTGATCTGTTGAAGCGGGCTATAACGTGAATTGGCATAGTCCCGTGCAGGGCTATGCCACTCGCTGCCCGGATCGTTTGGTGCAAAATTGATGGTTGCACCGGAGAGATTGGTCGCTGCGGGTTGTGGGAGAGGTGCGCCGGGAGGCTCGTCCGCGTTGCCTATGAAGGCGCTAGTCACGAGCGCTAGTAGCGCCCCCATCTTCCATGCCGATTTCAGACGGGTATTTCCCCGCGCGAAACGCGCTTCGCCCGGGCGCAGGAAGGCAACCTGACAGGCAGGCGCGCGCTTGGGAACGAATTTCGTGGCGGGCATGACTTCCTTCCTGCTGTCGGGCGACGCTCCTCAGAGAATGAGTCTTGCTAGGTAGACCCCGTGTGAAAATCACAGCCCTGGAGACGCAAAGCACAATCCGACCAAGGCTTCACAGATGTCGGAAGCGCTCAGCTCAAAGACGCGCCGGGAAGACCTGCTGACACACATGCTTGCGCAATGGCGTCGTCATTCGAAAATTCTTGCTCTTGCGCAACGCCTTGGAAGCGAATGGGCGTCTCGCCTCATGGCCGCGAAAAGCCCAGTCAAGAGGAGGGATGGCGCGCCGCATTCTGATCGCGCAGCGACTTGAGAATCCCTGCATTGAGTGTTTGGAGCGTCGGAATTCCCTGCATGTTTCCCTGCTCTTCGCGCAGGGAATTGGCTCTTGTGACTCAAGCTCGATGCGATCTTCCAGCCCTTCCCACGACCTTGTATTCGTGTTGGAGCGGGTTTTTCCCTGCTAATTTCCCTGAAGGCAGGGAAAGGGCGGAGAGAAGTTCGGAATGAACTCGATCCACCACCATCCAGTCTTGCGTTCTTGCAACAGCGCCGTTAGCGCTTCTTCGCGTCGCACTTCACGCAACCAAACGCTGCGTCATCCGGAAATCGGGACGCGGGCGTCGTATCGATGCGAAGTCAGCGCGATGTTTCGGACAATAGCCTTTCGATGCGCCGATGCGTTCTTCATCGACGCACGAATCCTGTTGTCGCCGAAGGCGAAAAATTTCGCCAGCGCAAATGCAATGAATTCCGAGCGATTATTTAACGAATCCCGTGTTGAATTAAAACCCGCAAGCGCCGCCACATCGGGATGGAACATGTACGACGTCACGGGAACGCAGGTCCGGGCGGGAATGGGTTTCGACCTGGGCAATGCCGGATCGGATTTGCGGAATGCGTCTGAAGCCGCGACTTCCGGCCTGCGGGGATCTGTTCCCGCGCCCGCCGTGGCCATGGACGCTTGTGGCTGCATTCCTTTTTCATTGCTGCGACCGCCGGCTCGCGCGGGGGGATTCCCCAAGCGCGGACGTCGCGCGCGTCGCCACCGCATCCGCGAGGTAGTCCATGACCCAGCGCACGCGTATTCGTTGCACGCTTCGGTGAGCCGCCGCTCTCCACCCTGACCCTCCACGAAAGCAGACCTGTATCGCCCCGGGCGGGAACCGTCCGGTGAGGGCGTCCGGCCCGGCTACGCAAATTTTCTCGAAAACGAATCTAAAAACGACTGATACGGAGACGACGATGAAGGCAAAAACCTTGTTCCTGATGGTGCTGCTGGCTGCGATGGCCAATATCGGCCACGCCAAGGACGTCGCGCTGCTCAACGTGTCCTACGATCCCACCCGCGAGTTGTACGTGGCCCTCAACCGTGCGTTCGCCGCGCAATGGAAGGCGCAGCACGGAGACGATGTCACCGTGCAAATGTCGCATGGCGGTTCGGGCAAGCAGGCGCGCGCCGTCGTGGACGGCTTGCCCGCGGACGTCGTCACGCTTGCGCTGGCCTACGACGTCGATGCCATCGCCGATCACGGCCTGCTGCCCAAGAACTGGCAGCAACGCTTGCCCGACAATTCCTCGCCTTACACCTCGACCATCGTGTTCCTCGTGCGCAAGGGCAACCCCAAGCACATCAAGGACTGGGCCGACCTGATCAAGCCGGGCGTGCAGGTCATCACGCCCAACCCGAAAACTTCCGGCGGCGCTCGCTGGAATTTCCTGGCGGCGTGGGGCTATGCGCTGAAACAGCCGGGCGGCAACGAAGCGAAAGCGCGCGACTTCGTGAAAACCCTCTTCCAGCACGTGCCGGTGCTGGACACGGGTGCGCGCGGCGCGACCAACACCTTCGTGCAGCGTGGCGTGGGCGACGTGTTGCTCGCGTGGGAAAACGAGGCGTTCCTTGCGCAACAGGAGGACGGAAAGGGTTCCTTCGAAATCGTGGTGCCGTCGGAGAGCATCCTCGCCGAGCCTCCGGTGGCACAAGTGGACGCGAACACCGGCAAGGACGGGAACGCGGCCGTGGCGCAGGCCTATCTGAAATTCCTGTACACGCCCGAGGCCCAGCTGATAGAAGCGAAGAACTTCTATCGCCCGCGCCTTGCGTCGGCTGCGAAGGCCAGTGGCGTGTCATTCCCCGCGGTCAAGATGTTCACCATCGAGCTGTTCGGCGGCTGGCGCCAGGCGCAGGCGAAGTTCTTCGCCGACGGCGGCGTATTCGACCAGATCGGTCCGGGCCAGTGAGGACCGTCATGCGACGAAGAATCCTGCCGGGCTTCGGATTGAGCCTCGGTTACACCATCACCTATCTGGGCCTCATCGTGCTGTTGCCGCTCGCGGCGCTCGCATGGAAGGCATCGGGGATCGGAATCGTGGGGCTTGTGCACCTGCTGGAAGCCCCGCGCACCCGCGCCGCGCTCATGCTGAGTTTCGGCGGCGCGATTTCCGCCGCGCTGATCAATGTGGTGGCGGGATTCCTGGTCGCGTGGGTATTGGTGCGTTACCGCTTCCCGGGACGACGCATCCTAGATGCGCTGGTCGATTTGCCGTTCGCGTTGCCGACCGCGGTGGCCGGCATCGCGCTCACGGCGCTGTACGCACCGAACGGCTGGCTGGGACAGCCCTTGTTCGACCACGGCATCCGCGTTGCCTACACCCGGCTCGGCATCGGCATCGCCATGATCTTCGTCGGCTTTCCGTTCGTCGTGCGGACGGTGCAACCGGTGCTGGCCACGCTGGACCGGGAAATCGAGGAGGCCGCCGAAAGCCTGGGCGCGCGTCGTTGGCAAAGTTTCCTGCGCGTGATCCTGCCGCTCATGGCGCCCGCGTTGCTGACCGGCTTCGCGTTGGCGCTGGCACGTGCCGTGGGCGAATACGGTTCGGTGATCTTCATCGCCGGCAACATCCCCATGCATTCGGAAATCGCGCCGCTGCTGATCGTGCAGAAGCTGGAGGAGTTCGATTATGCGGGCGCGTCCGCGCTCGGCGTGGCGATGCTCGTCTTTGCCTTTCTCCTGCTGCTTCTGCTGGCAGTGCTGCAACGCAGGACCCGTCGCTGGGCGGAGCTGCCGGCATGAGCGCCGTCGCGATTCCCCTGCGGCCGCCGCGAACGGCGCGACGGGTGGCGCACGTGGCGCTGATCCTGTGCGCCGTGGGCTTCATGGCCCTGTTCCTGCTGCTGCCGCTGGCGACGGTGTTCGTCGAGGCGTTGCGCAAGGGGCTAAGCGTCTACCTGGACGCGATCGCCCAGCACAACACGCTCGCGGCGATGCGCCTCACCTTGCTGGTGGCGGCGATCGCGGTGCCCTTGAACGTCGTGTTCGGCGTCGCCGCGGCATGGTCGATGACGCGTTTCGAATTCCGCGGCAAAGCATTACTGGGCGCATTGATCGACCTCCCGTTCTCCATCTCGCCGGTCATCGCGGGGCTCATCTACGTGCTGTTGTTCGGCGCGCAGGGATGGTTCGGACCATGGCTGGGAGCACACGGCATACGGATCATCTTCACGGTCAGCGCGCTGGTGCTTGCCACGGTGTTCATCACGCTGCCGTTCGTCGCGCGCGAACTGATTCCCCTGATGCAAAGCCAGGGCAGCGAGGAAGAAGAGGCCGCGCGCGTATTGGGTGCGGGCGGGTGGCAGATGTTCTTCCGCGTCACGCTGCCCAAGATCCGCTGGGCATTGCTTTACGGCGTGCTGTTGTGCAATGCGCGCGCGATGGGCGAGTTCGGTGCCGTGACGGTGGTGTCCGGGATGATCCGCGGACTCACCACCACGATGCCGCTGGAAGTGGAAATGCGCTACAACGAATACGACTATGCCGGCGCCTTCGCCGTCGCATCCCTGCTCGCGTTGCTGGCGTTGGTCACGCTGGGCGCGAAATCTCTTCTCGAATGGCGCTTCCGCGACGAACTCGCGGCGCACGCGCCGGGCGGTCATTGAGGTTCTCCCATGGCAATCGAACTGAATCATCTCACCCGCAGGTTTGCCGGCTTCAACGCGCTGGACGACGTCAGTCTCTCCATCGCTCCCGGCGAATTCCTCGCCTTGCTCGGTCCCTCCGGATCGGGCAAGACCACGCTGTTGCGCATCCTCGCGGGGCTCGATTTCCCGGACACCGGCGAAATCAAGGCGAACGGCCGCAATCTGCTTTCGGTATCCGCGCGCGATCGCAAGGTGGGGCTGGTATTCCAGCATTACGCCTTGTTCCGGCACCTGACCGTCGCCGAGAACGTGGCGTTCGGATTGCGCGTGCGCCGATGGCGCGATCGCCCGAAGCGCTCGGACATTGCCGCGCGCGTGGAGATGCTGCTGGAGCGCGTCCAGCTTGCGGGCTTGGGCGACCGCTATCCGGCACAGCTCTCCGGCGGGCAGCGCCAGCGCGTGGCACTCGCCCGCGCCCTTGCGGTGGAACCCGACATCCTGTTGCTCGACGAGCCCTTCGGCGCATTGGACGCGAAGGTCCGGGTTTCGCTGCGGCGCTGGTTGCGCGAGCTCCACGAAGAGCTGGGCTTGACCACAGTCTTCGTCACGCACGACCAGGAAGAAGCGCTCGAACTGGCGGACCGGATCGCGGTGATGAATCGCGGACGCATCGAGCAGGTCGACACGCCGGAGAGCGTGTACCACGAAGCGGCTTCTCCGTTCGTCTGCGAATTCATCGGCAGCGTCAATCGCGTGGCCTTGTCGCGCAACGCCCAGGGATTCGCCGCGGCAGAGTGGGGGCTGGGGCACGCGCCGTGGGACGACGAAGTCGGACAGGCGTTCGCCTACGTCAGGCCGCAGCATCTGGCCCTCGACGTGTCCTCCGGACATCGCGGCTGGCCCGCGCAACTGCGGCATATCTATCTGGCCGGCAGCATCGCGCATCTGGAGCTCGACGTGCCATCGCTGAAACAGCACCTTGAAGCCGACGTCGCCAGCGAAGACGTTTCCCGCCTCGGTTTGCAGATGGGGATGAATCTGCACGTGTGTCCCAAGCGCGCCATCGTCTTTCGCGCCGCGGGCGAGGAGCCGGTGATGAGCGATCGCTGGGTCTGGAACGGCGGGCGCGCGGGCATCACCACGCTGGCGCCCATCGAACGCATCGCCAATTGATTTCTCAATCGATTTCTTCTGACAAGGGGAGTTTCATGCAACGAACACGCATCTTCATCGCCATGTCCGCTTTCGCCGCGTTGGCGGTGGCCGCTTCGGCTTCCGCGACGCAAAGCGATTCGTTCCTGGGCGATTGGCCCACGCATTACACATTTTCGGACGGGACGGATTTCGGCTTCGGCGGCCTTTACCAGTACGACGTCAACGATTTTTCGAACGACGACGGAAAGCTGGACGACGCGGCCACCAATCGCAGGAAGTATTTCGGCGTCTATCTGAAGAAGAAGGGTGTGTATGACGCCAAGGCCGAGTTCGATTTCCAGTCAAAGAAATGGCAGGATGCCTATCTGCGCCTGCAGTCCAAGGGCGTCTTCGGCAAGGATTTCGGCGCCTTCCGGTTCGGGCAGAGCAAGACGCCCGTGAGCCTGGAGGGCAATACCAGTTCGAATGCCACCACCTTCATCGAAATAGCATTGCCCTCGCAGGCCGTCTACGAAAACCGGCGCGTCGGCGTGGACTGGGGAATGTCGCAGCCGCACTGGCTCGCGGCCCTCGGCTATTACGGCGGTGATCTGCAGGGCGACAACGACGGACGCACGCTGGCCGGGCGTCTCGCCTGGATTCCCTACAACAGCCCTGGCGACGTGCTGCATTTCGGCGTGACGGCGTCGCAGGAATCGCGCGACGCGACGACGGACGGCCGCGGAATCACCAGCCTGCCTTCGGCGCGCTTCCGTTCCACGCCGGAGGCCGGTCTTTCACCCTTGTATCTCGTCGATTCGGGCAACCTCAACAACGTGGATCACGTCGACCGCTTTGGCCTGGAAGGATTGTGGATACGAGGCCCCTGGTCGGTACAGACCGAATACCTGTCCGCCGACACGACCTTCGACAATGGCAAGCCGGACTACAGCGTCGACGGCTATTACGCCTTCGCGAGCTGGGTGATGACCGGCGAATCGCGACCCTACAAGGACGGCAACGTCGGCAATGTCGTGCCCTCGCACGATTGGGGCGCGTTCGAGCTCGCGGCGCGCTACAGCACCGTCGATCTCAACGACGGCAGCGTGATGGGCGGTCGCGAGCACGACTGGACGGTGGGGTTGAACTGGTACCTCGGGCAACACCTGAAACTCCAGGCCAATTACGTGCGTGCCTTCAGCGATCGCAAGGGATTGGTGCTCAATCCCAGCGTCGCGGAACTGCGCGCGCAGATCGCCTTCTAGCGGAGGCAGGATGACCGACCTCCACGACGCTTGACCCTTCACGGACCCGGCACGATCTTACCCTGACAAGCATGCCCCATTCCGCGCAAATCTGGACCGACTATCGCAAGTTCGAACGCGAGTTCGGCACCGTGCTGTTCTTCCAGCACTACGAGAAGTTCTTCAGGGAACGCATCGAGCGCGGGACGTGGCGCAAGATTCCCAAGGGGCTGAAGGATGCCTTCAAGAGTCCCCGCGACGAAGACGAGCGCAAGCTGGTGGAGATCATCGCCGCAGGCGATGCCGATGAAGTGCGCGCGCTGGAAATGGAATTGTTCCAGTTGCGCGCGCGCCTGGATCACGCCGAACGCATGCTGCAAAAGAGAACTACGGAGCAGGTGAAGGAACAGGCGCTCAACGACCAGCAAAGCTCTCCCGCGAGACAGGAGGCCGTGCAGCAACGCCTGGCCGATCTTCGCCGCGACGAGCCGCTGGAAAGCGATTCCCGCGTCCATCCGGGACAATACGCGCCGGTGATGATCGTCCAGGACGGCCGGCGCACGGTCATCCCCATGCGCTACCACTGCCGGTTGCCCGGATGGACGGCGATCGTCGAGCGCAAATATCCCGATACCTGCCATGCGCGCCTCGACGATCTGGAGAAGCGCTGGTCGAAGCTGTTCGGTTACCGCCACGGGGTCATGGTGATGACGTCGTTTTGCGAAGAAGTGGCGGAGGGCGCGCGGCGCGAGTCGAGCCCCGCGGGAAATCGGGAAAGCGCGTCGCTCGAATTCGCGGCGGAGTCGCCGCGCGATCTTCTCGTCCCGTGCCTGTGGAATTTTTCCTTGCGCAGTACGCCGGAGGAACGCGACATTTTTTCCTTCGCGGCCATCACGGACGAGCCGCCGCCCGAGATCGCCGCTGCGGGACACGATCGTTGCCTCGTGTCGATCAAGCCGGAACATCTCGACGCATGGCTGGATCCGGATCCGCAAGACTTGCACGAGCTTTACGCCATTCTCGACGATCGGGATTGGCCGCGTTTCGCGCATCGCCTCGCCGCGTAATGTCGCCGGCCCGCGCCGGCGCGTCGCCGGATCGGGACTGGCGAGCGAGGCAACTCCCGGTCAGTCCCCGCGGACTCGCAATCGCAAGGCTTCTGCCAGATCGGGATAGCCGCGCTTGTCCAGCGTTTCGATCGCGTCGCGACCATGCTTGTCTCTGGCCGCGGGGTCGGCGCCGTACGCCAGAAGGAATTCCGCGATCTCCATGGCGAGGTCTTCGTCGTCCGGCAAGTGGACGAAGAGCGAGCCGTCACCGTCCACTTTGCGGGCGAGTTGCGGCTGCGAGTCGAACAATTCGCGAAGGCGATCCAGATTGCCCATCTCGACCAGATCGCGCGCACTGCGGCTGAGCTTGCCCAGCAACATGATCGTGCCCGCATGCCCGCCATGCAGCGCCCAGCCCAGCGGCACGCCGCCGAACCTCGTTTCGACCGGGTCGACTTCCGCGCCGTGGTCGAGGAGGAATTGGGCGACATCCGCCGCGCCGGCCCCGGCAGCGGCGTGCAGCGGGCAGAAATGGTCTTCGCGGCGCACGTCGGGCGACATGCCAAGATCGAGCAGGAACGCGGCGACATCGATGCGTCCTTGCTGCGCGGCTTCGATCAGGGCAGTCGGATCGTCGAGGAACGACGGATTTGCATGTGCGAGGCGCCGCGCGGTCGCGGCGTCTGTGCGCATGCAAGCGGCAAGGAATGCTTCGCGATCGTCGAGCGGCTGTACTTCGGCGCCATGACGCACGAGCAATTCGGCCATTTCCGCATGGCCGCGCAGCAGCGCCTCGGCATGATGCGGCCGCCCGGTGTAGAAGTTCCTCGATCGCGCATCGGCCGCGTGCGCGAGCAGCCAGGCCGCGCGCGCAAGCTGATTGGCGTTGACGGCATTGCCGAGCAGATAGTCCAGGATTCCCGTCTGCGGCCAAGTGGACGAGTGCGCGCTCCAGCGATCCGCTTCACCGCGCAGCGCGCTGCGCTCGTACAGGAAGTCGAGCCAATCGGTGTCGTCGTCACCGAGCGATGTGTCGTAGAGCGCCTGCGCATCATGGGGATCGGCGCCGCGTTCGATCAGCAGCGCGGCGAGTTCGTGCGCCCGCGGATGCGGCGGTTGCGCGAATTCGCCACCGCCGATCGCGCCGGTCAGCGCAAAAAACCCCGGATCGCCTTTGTCCATCCGCACGGTCGCGGCCGCGCCTGCGTCAATCAGTGCCTGCGCGATCGCGATCGCGTTTTCGCGCGTTTCCTCCGAAGGCAGGCGGCCATAACAGACGTGCACCAGCGGTTCCCAGCGTTCGCGACCGCCTGGCTCGACGGCGGCGGAAGGCCGCTCGGAAAGGATGCGCCGCACTTCCGCGAGGTCGCCGCATACCGCGGCGGTGTGTATGCCGTGGGATCGGATGGCGGGATGGCGCGCGAGCAGGCGCGCGGCTTGCGACCATCGCGATGGATGATCGGCGTAGCTGCGATCCCACTCCGTCGTGCCGGGACGGATGCCGTAATGCAGGCAGGCTAGCTCGAGAAATTCCGCAGCCTGCTCGTCCAGCGTCTTGCCGGCGAAGACGAGTTCCGCGAGCGCGTCCTTCAGCGCCACCCAGCCCGTGTATCCATATTCCCTGGCCAGGGCATGCTGGATGTCGCGCAGGCCGGGTTCGCGCGGCGCGCCCGGCCATGCGTGTTGCAGGCGTTCGCGGGCTCGCGGATCGCCTGCGCGCAGGGATTTGAGCCAGGATTTCGCCTGCTTGCGCAGGGTATCGAGATTGCTGTGCGACGTGAGTTGCCGTTGCATGGCCTTCCTTCCAATGATGCCTGAAGTCCGCTTGCGCACAGGCTGGAAGCAAGGATGAAACGATCGGTCTGGATCGCATGGGTGGGAACGGATTCCCTTGCCGCGGAATGGAGGCGCCCCATCGCGCACTGCCGGGAAGTATTCCGACGATGGCGGCCTTTTGTCAATGCAATACTGGCAAGCAGGCATTGCGTGCGCGGAGAACGGGCGCTGCAAGTTTCTGAATCGCCCGCGCCCATCGCGAGCCGGCAACTCGAAAGGCATGATCCGGCTCAGTAGGGGCGATCCCGCGTTCCGTCAGAGGCGCATGTCCAGCCACACGCCGAGGTTCCAGGCATCATGGCCGTCACAGAGGATCGCCGCGCGGCAGGAACGCTTGGCCATTCCGTGCTTTTGCAGGTAAAGCATGGCGTCGCGCGGGCAGAGGTATCCCACCTGCACGCCGCTGATGGTCACCTGCACGCAAGCCGCGCCGCTTCCTTCGGCGGCCTGCGGATGCAGGGTCGCGTTGCAGGGATGACAAACCTCGCCTTCGCCTGCGATGGATCGCAGCTCCCGGAGATGCTGCAGGACACCGCCCACCACCAGCCCTTCATTCTCGGCAGCGTCGGGCTCGGGTTGTTTCGGTTTGAACGCCTGCGCGATCAATGGCGCAATCGCCGCGATACCCAGGGTCCTGAACATGGGGGGTGTTCTCTCCGTCGCCTGATCCGCACAGCATGGCGAACGACGTTCGCGGGGTCTGTCGGGAGGCGGCGAGGGCGGATGTAGGGATTTTCCTATGCTCGCGGCGTCCACCGATGCAGATCAGAAATCCTTTTTCAAGCCGACGTAGACGCCGCGACGCGGACCGTATTGCGGTGCGCCGACACCGATGCCGGAACCGTCGCGCAGTTCGTAACTCCGGTCCAGCGCATTGATCACCGCCACGCGGGCATCCAGCTTGCCGACGCCCGGCAGCACGAAGGTATGCGTGAGGTCGAGGTTGAGCTGGAAGTAGCCGGGCATCGTCTCGGTGTTGGCGAAACCGCGGCGCAATCCGCTGCCGTAGAGGAAGTCGCCGCCCATGCGGGTGGCCTCGTCGATCTCGTAGCTCACGCCACCGGATGCGGACATGCGCTGGTCGTGATCGAGGTGCACCCAGTGCGTGTTGATGTAGGCGAGTTCGTCCGGATCGAAATTGAACTGGCCGGAGATGACCTGGGTGCCCAAGGCATGGCTGTTGGACACATTCAAATACGCATTCCACGGTCCCGTGGCGTAGTCCGCCGTGAATTCCAGGCCGCGCACTCGACCGCGCTGGTAGTTGAACGGCGAGAATACCAAGGCGGCACCGAACTGGCCCTCGTCCTGCAGATAGGTGACTTGGCGGTAATAGGCGTCGAGGCCGAATGACAGGTTCTTGCCGAGTTTCTGGGAGACGCCGATGTCGTAGTAATTCGAGCGCTCCGATTTGACATTGGTGTTGGCATCGCCCGGCAACTGGTTGGTGGTGCCCTGGAACAACGCGATATCGGTCGGTGCGATCAATTCGGTCGGCGGCGGCGTGAAATAGCGCGCGTAACCGGCGTGCAGCGTGGTGCCGGAAGCGAGGTTGTAGACCAGGCCGAGGCGCGGGCTGACTTGGCCTTCGTCGACGTAGGCGCTGACATGGTCCGCACGCAGGCCATAGTTCACCACCAGCTTGTCGGTGACCTGCCACTGATCCTGCAGGTAAGCACCATAGATGTGCGCAAGCTTGCTGGTGTCGTCCACGATGCCGAAGGGAATGGTGGATGTCTGGTTGCCGTCGGCGTCGGCCGGGAACACCATCGAATCATTGTCGGAAACCGCCTGCTCCACGTCTGCGTAGACGCCGTAGCGCAACAGGTGCGAATCGCCCAGCCCGGTGGAAAAATCCGCCTGCAACGTGTTCGTGCGATTGCTGCGCGCGACGGTGGAAGCCACGCCGTTGAATACCAGGTCGCCGATCGGATCGGGCTGGAAATCCACGCTGGTGTAACGCTGGTCCACGGATACCTGGTAGTCCGTCTCGCCCGCGTGGCCCTGCATGCTGAAGATGCCGAAACGCGTCACTTCGCGCTGATTCTCGTCGAGATCCGCGGAATCGAAATCGGAAATGTCGTGATACACGTAGCTCGGTTGCTGGCCGGGATTGTCCGGAATCTGGAAACGATTGTCGGCGCTGCCGAACATGAAAGTCGCGCGCGCGGCGGAGCTGAACAGGTAGGAGAGATAGCCGAAGGTCTGCAACTGGTCGGTGTGGTCGTGGATGGCATTGCGCGTCGGCGTCGGGTTCTCGATGCCGAGATCGTCCCGCAGGTAATTCGCGCTCAGGTAATACGACCAGCGGCCGTCGTTGCCGTGCAGCTCCAGGCTGTTGTTGAACGTGCCATGGGAACCGCCGTAGAGATCGACGCTGCCGCCGTTGCCGAGCTGCGCGCCGGATTTGGTGGTGATGTCCACCACGCCGGCGGTGCGATAGCCGTATTGTGCCGGCAACGCGCCGGTCAGGAACTTCAGCGACTCGATGAAACGCGTGTCCAGCGCCTGTCCGAATCCGCTGATGCTTTCCGGGATGAGGATGCCGTCGATCCGATACTGCAGGTTGGCATGGTCGCCGCGCACGTGCAGTTGGCCGAATGAATCCTGCACTACGCCCGGCGCCTGCAGGATCAACTGGTTCAACGGCGTTGCGTCGCCCTGCGGCAATTGCGCGATGCTCTTGCGATCGAACACGGTCTGGCTGGTGCCGGTATCCGGCGACAGCGCGTTGCGCGAACGATCGAGCGCCGCGGTCACCTCGATGGCCTGCAGCGTCTGCGGCGTGCCGGCATCCTGCTTCGGCACAGTACCGTCCCTCGATGCAGGTGGATCTTTCCGCTCGGTGGCTGTCTGCGGCGCGGCGGTGGCAACGCGCACGCCGCATCCGAAGATCGCGACGATCGTCAAGGCAAGCAGGATCGGTTTCACAGGCATCGCTCCCCGTCTGAAAATGCAATGTTATAATATAACAATCACGACACATGACCCGAAAGTCATGCCCGAACGGACGAGGCACGCAAGCGGTATTTCCCGGGATCAGTCGGACATGCGCGCGACGCGATGCGCCTCTCGATCGAGGGCAGCTGGAACGCCATTTGCCGGTCGAGGCGAATCCCCGCGACGATGCGTTCGACATTCCGCGGTGCTTGCGCCGCGGTTGTTTTTCCGCAGTGCTTTTGCGTTTGTCATTTGCATTCCATTAACGCGGCATTGACACACGCGCGCTAGCATCTGTGTTCCGCAAGGAGAAACGCATGGACATCAGCAGAAGAAGCAGGCGCGCATTGCGCAACAGCGCCGATGCACTGGACACTGCCGCGCACCACATCCGTCGCGGCGCGGGCTGGGTCGCGGACAACGCGGGCGGTGTGGCGGACGACGCGTGGCGCGGCATCAGCCGCGCGGGCCGTCAGGTCGGTGGCTTCGCGCGCCGGCGTCCGGTCGAGACCGCGTTGATCGGCGTGGCCGCGAGTTGCCTCATCGCCGGACTGGTGTTCTGGCTGGCGCGCGGCGACGACGAGGAATAATCACGCGCGCCGCGAGCGCAGCTTCTGGACCGCGATCGGCACCAGTGCCAGCGTCGCCAGCGCTAGTACCGGCAGCAGCACGCGGGTTTGCAGGAACAGATGCGCGCCGAAGGGTTCGCCCGCGCTCAGCGATTGCGCCAGCCCCGCGCCGATCGCGGTTTCGAATATCGCCATCGCGCCGCCGCCCAGGAAGGTGCTGATGACGAACAGCCATAGCGGGCAGCGCAGCCACGCCAGCGCCACGGTCACGCCGCCGAACGGCAGCACCGGCACCAGCCGCAGGAACAACGTGTAGCTGACGGGGTGTTCCAGATAACCGCGGCGCACGCGCTCCACCATTTTCGGCGGTGGTCGTTCGCCACTGCCGAAGGCGTGGCGGGCGGCAACGTACAGCACCAGCGATCCCAGCGTTTCTCCGGCCGCGGTGAGCAGGGTCGCGTGCAGGATGCCGAACAGCATGCCGCCGGCCAGGATCACCACCCATGACGCGGGCACGCAGGTCGCGATCACCATCGTGACCAGGCCCACGTAGATGCACCACGCCAGCATCGGGTGCGCGGCGATGATCTGCAGCCATTCCTGCTGTTGCGCCACCAGTTGTTCGGGGCGGAAGCGGTCGAGCGCACCGGTCACCCACAACGCGGCGCCGATGCCGATCAGCAGCAGCAAAGGCAGCGTGGCGCGCAGGCGGCGCATGTCAGTAGCGCGTGCCGCCGAGACGGACGTAGTCCGTCAGAACTCCACGTGCGGCCTCGCGTTGCAAGTCTCGCCGCACAGTGATGCCGCGCTGCTGCAGTTGCGCGCCCCAGTCCGCCGGCAGCGGACCTTCATCGAATTCGGTCAACGCTTCCACGTCCTCGCCGCGCGCACCGATCAGCAATTCGTCGATGCCCGACCAGACCAGCGCACCAAAGCACTGGCAGCAGGGCTGCGCGCTGGTTGCCAGGATGTAACGCCCGCCGTCCGCGTTGAGGCGAAAGCGGCCCAGGGTTTTCTGCGCCAGTGCCAGCGCCAGGAGTTCCGCGTGCGCAAGCGAACAGCATTGCGCGACGACCTGGTTCACGCCGGTGGCGACCACGCGCCCTTCCGCGTCGAACACCACGGCGCCGAACGGGCCACCGCCATGCGCGATGTTGCGGCGCGCGAGGTCGATCGCGAAGGCGACGCGCGCCTCGGCGCCGGCGCACGTCGTCGCGGAAAAATCCTCCGACGCGAGCCACGCGGGCAGGGCGAGCTGGAACGCGCTTGCGGATGCACCATGCATGGCCGCGAACCTTAGCACGGAGGCAAGTCGGCCATGCTGCGATTACAATCGCCGATTTGCGGGAGCGACGCATGCGCGCACGCGGTGATTTCGAAGTAAGGATGGCGCCATTGGAACCGTACAACCGCGACGAGCACGCGGCGCTCGGCCGCATGTCGATCGACAAGCAGTTCCATGGCGATCTGCAAGCGGCCAGCAAGGGCGAGATGCTAAGCGCGGGTTCGCCGCAGAGCGGCTCCGCGGGTTACGTTGCCATCGAGCGCGTCACCGGCGCGCTGCACGGCCGCCGCGGCAGCTTCGCGCTGCAGCACGACGCCACCATGCATCGCGGCGAATTTTCCCTGCACATCATCGTCGTGCCCGGTTCCGGCACCGGTGAATTGCAAGGCCTGCGCGGCACGATGAACATCATCATCGCGCCGGGCGGCGCGCATTCCTACGAATTCGAGTACGAACTTGAACAACGTGCGGCGTGATCGCAACCGTCGCTCTCAGTTATCCACATCGTCCGGCTGATTCGACCTGAACCATTCCGCGATGCCGGGCATGCGTTCCTGCTCGAACGTGCCCGAGCAGTGGATGTTGAGGAAGCCGGCACGCGCGGAACTGCGATTCTCGAAGTCGTGGGTGGTTCCGCCGGGCACCAGGACAAATGATCCCCGGCGTGCGTCTACCCAGCGATTCCCGACCAGGAAGGAAACGGTCCCTTCGAGGACGTAGAAGATGTCGTCCTCGGGATGCGAATGTCCGTCCGTGCCCTTGGTGCGGGGTTCCAGCCACCACTCGGAAATGCAGAGAGAACTTGCGGCCTCGTCGCCATTGGCCTTGAACACGGCGGACAAGCGGCCCATCGGATACTCCCGCCCTTCTCCGGGGGCGAGGAAAATCGGCTCGCGAGTCGTCGGGCACATCATGGCCTCCGGAAAACTTATGGCTATGTCTAATCAACGTCAGCTACATAGTGGCGTCGGCTCGAATCAGTTTTGAGCCTGGCGGCCAGATTCCGGAGGTGGCTTTGTGCCTATTGCAATCTGGCCGACCCACTCCGAAGTAAAATATGGGTGATATTCGACGTCGCCACGAGCGCTGTCAATTATCGGTGGATTCGATGGCGTATTCGAACGCCGCATGGATGTGCAGTGCGGTGGAATTGAGGCAGCACAGGCCGCGGCATTCGAATTGCGGTTGCGCCTGGAATTCCGGAAACGCGAGCGGCAATTCGGTGCAGCCAAGATAGACGGCGGCGCGCTGGTTCCCGGCCTGCGACAAGGACTTCGCGACGATGGCTTCGATGCGAGCGGCGGCACCTTCGATGCGTTCGCGTTGCAGGGCTTCGATGATTTCCGCGATGCGGCGTCGGTCCGCAAGATCGGGGGGCGCAAAAGCCTCGATGCCGTGGCTTGCGAATGCGGCGCGAAAGGCTTGCGAGCGCATCGTCGTTTGCGTGCCGAGGATCAGCACGCGTCGCGCATCGTGTTCATTGCAAGCCCGCGCGGCGGCGTCGAGGATGCTCGGCACCGGCATGCACACGCCGCGGGTGATCGATGCGAAACGGTGATGAGGCGTGTTGCTGGCGATCACGGCGACGTCGGCGCCACCGGCCTGCAGCCGCAGCAAAGCATCGCGATGCAATGCATCGAAGTCGGTCCACGAAGCTTCGTCATCATCGTCGCCTATCGCGGCGAGCACATCGCGCAGGTCGAGCGATTCGATCGCGATGCGCGGCATCGGCGCCACGCCGGCGCCGCCTTGCGCAAGGTGGCGGCGCTCCGCCAATCGACACAAGCCGCTGTAGTACTCGACGGTGGAAGGCCACGCAATGCCGCCGACAATGCCGATCTTCTTCATCGTGCAACCCGGCCTGCATCAATCGAACATCTGGTCGAGCGTGGTGTGCGAAGGCGCGTCGTTCGCGAAGGCGAAACCGCCATGATCCCGCATTTCCGAAATCGCCGCGATTGCCGCGCCGTACGCCGTTCGCGCCAGTGCGCTGCCGATGCTGACGCGCGCCACGCCGAGGCGCGACATCGCTGCCAGATCCAGCGTCATGCCCTTGACGCCCGCCAGCACATTCAGCGGACGCCCGATGGCGGCGAGCACGCCGGCGATGTCTTCCCGTCGCGACAGGCCGGGCGCGTACAACACATCCGCGCCGGCGCGTTCGTAGGCGCACAACCGGTCGAGCGTGTCTTCGAGGTCCGGATTGCCCGCGATGAAGTTTTCCGCGCGCGCGGTCAACGTGAAGGGGAAGGGCAGGCCGCGCACGGCTTCCACGGCCGCCTGCACGCGTTCCACCGCAAGGTTGAAGTCGTAGACCGGGTGCTGCGCATCGCCGGTGGCATCCTCGATCGATCCGCCGACCGCGCCGGCTTCGGCGGCAAGGCGGAGGGTTTGCGCCACGGTCTCCGGATCGTCGCCGAAGCCGTTTTCCAGATCCGCGCTGACCGGAAGCACGGTGGACTGCGCGATGTCGCGGATGTGCGCAAGCATGCCTTCGCGTCCCACCCGGTTGTCGCGCAAGCCCCGCGAGAATGCGTAGCCGGCGCTGGTGGTGGCGAGCGCCTCGAAACCGGCGCGTTCCAGCAGGTGCGCGCTGCCGCGACCCCAGGGATTGGGAATCACGAATGCGCGGTTGCGATGGTGCAGCGCGCGGAATGCCGCACCCTTTCGTGCCTGGTCTTGCATGCGATTCTCCCGCTCAGCCCGCCGCCGGGATGCCGAACGTGCCGTCCACGACTTCCACGAAGTTGCGCTCTTCCCTGAGGATGAAGCGTTGCCGCTGCGCGAATTCGAAATTCTCTTCTCCTTCCTCGTCGCTGCGTATCCGCTGCTGGTAGGTTTCGTACGCGGCCAGGCTGTCGAACGCGATCAATCCCCAGCCGACGTAGTTGGTGCCCTGCCACGGCAGGAAGTAACCGACCAGATGCCCGCCGCAGCGCGGGATGATGCGGCCCCATGCCTGCGCGTAGCGCTCGAATGCGTCGCGCTGGGTCGGATCGATTTCGTAACGGATGATGCAGACGATGGTCATCGTGGAATTTCCTTGCGCGGCGGTTCCGGGACGGGAAGAGGCGAGCGGTGGAACGGCGGTATCACGGGTCGCGGCGAACGCTTGGGGAGTGGCCGCGCCCGCGATGGCCAGCACCAGGCTGTCCACGAGGAATCCGCGCCGCGCGGGCGAACGCGGCGACGATTCGCGTTCCTGTTCGTCGCCTCTTCCCATGGTCGCCATGTTCGCGCTTGAGCGTCGGCCATGCTTCGTTTAGCATCAAAGCATGGATGTCGAGCGCCTGGACGTGCCCGTGTCGGGTATCGCAGCCGCGATCGCGGAGCCGGCGCGCACGCGCATGCTGTACTGCCTGCTGGACGGCCGCGCGCGCACCAGCACCGAACTGGCCATCGTCGCCGGCGTGGGCGCTTCGACCGCCAGCGTGCATCTGGCGAAACTCAAGCGGCATGGCCTGGTGAATCTGCTGAGCCAGGGCAAGCATCGTTACTGGAGCCTTGCCGATGCGCGCGTGGCCGCGATGCTGGAATCGCTCTCGGTGCTCGCGGTCGGCGAACGCGCGCGCTTCGAACCCAATACGCCGCATCGCCTCCGCGCGGCGCGCACCTGCTACGACCACATGGCCGGCGCGCTGGCAGTTGCGTTGCACGACCGGCTGTTCGCGTTGCGCTGGTTGCGGCGTCGGCGCGAGCAGGACGCGGATTACGAGGTGACGCGCTACGGCGCGCGCGAACTGGAAGCGCTCGGCGTGGACTTGCCTGCAGCGCAAGCCTCGCGCCGCCGGTTCGCCAGCGCCTGCGTGGACTGGAGCGAGCGCCGGCCGCATCTCGCCGGCGCGGTCGGCGCGGAATTGCTCGACATGGCCTTGCGGCGCCGGTGGGTCGTGCGCGATCTCGACAGCCGCGCACTGAGCGTCACGCCAGCGGGCAAACGCGGACTGTGCGCGCGATTTGGGCTGAAGGTCTAACCAGCTTGGAGCGCAATCTACACAGCTTGATCACATTGCCGATTTTTGACAAAGTTTGTACCTTCAAGCAAGAGGATTCGTAACTCTGACGCAAGCCAAGCTTGGAGAGCATCAAAATCTTCTATGCCAAGATCGATTGAAGGTGTACTTGATGTTGCTGCAAAAAGAATCGGACGCGAGACAGGTAATGGACCACCCATTGCTATGTGGACAATGCGTGGCAGATTTGACCTGTGAGCCATTCTATTGCGAAGGTCAACCCACATTCTCCACTCTTTCGATGAAACTAGGTTGCGCAGAACTGCAATAATTTCCGTCGCTTGTGAAAAAAATTCCAGTCGCTTAAGTAAATTCTGCGGGGAGCAGGCTTTCTGTTCGGCCGGGCCAAACTGCAAGGAACAAATTGTTGGATGAGCTGCAAGCGTCGCAATTGCATATACTGTGCTTTCAATACTTGACACTCCTGAAACGAACATTCCGAACAGCAGACGCTCTCTTTGGAACGAGCCCTCGTGATCAGGATAGGTGCATTGCGCTAATGCAGCCTTATATGACTGCCAGTCTTCCCACGAGGCCCGATATCTCCAGCCTACGAGATTTGATGCGCCAGCAAACTCACTCCATATATTGGTGTTGGTACACCGTTTGAAGTGAGAAGAACGCCGCGGGCAGCCTCCATAAATGCCGTGAACTCTTCACACGGAAAGTCATCGGGCACGTTCAAGCAATATTCTTTGCAATATTTCATCGCACTGTAAAGCCAGCCTATGAATTTACGAGTCTAAATTCGTAGCCTCGCCGAAATTGATGGATCCGTCAGCGCGCTTGCTTCGCCCAGGCATCCCGCAGCGTCACCGCGCGGTTGAACACCGGGTGCGCAGGCGAATGGTCGTGGCGGTCGGCGACGAAATAACCGAGCCGTTCGAACTGGCAGTGCGCTTCCGGCGCGGCATCGCGCAGCGAAGGCTCAAGCAAACCGCGCACGACGCGCCGCGAATCCGGATTGATGTGATCGCGATAAGTCTTGCCGTCGCTGTCGTCGTCCGGATTCGGCACGTCGAACAGGCGGTCGTACAGCCGCACCTCGGCTTCGATCGCGCGGTACGCATCGACCCAGTGGATCGTGCCTTTCACCTTGCGGTTGGCGCCTTCCATGCCCTGCCGCGACTGCGGATCGAGCGTGCAGCGCAATTCGACGATCGCGCCGTCCGCGTCCTTGACGACTTCCTCGCATTTCACGATGCCGACGCCGCGCAGGCGCACCTCGCCGTTCGGCACCAGCCGGTGGAAGCCTTTCACCGGCGTCTCCATGAAATCCTCGCGCTCGATCATCAGTTCGCGCGAGAACGGCACCTCGCGCGTGCCGAAGGATTCGTCCTTGGGATGATTGGCGAACGTCAAGGTCTCGACGTGATCCTCGGGCAGGTTGGTGATCGTCAGTTTCAGCGGGTCCAGCACCGCCATGCGGCGCGGCGCGCGCGCGTCGAGATCCTCGCGCACGCAATTCTCCAGCACGCCGTAACCGATCACGCTGTTCTGCTTGGACACGCCCGCGCGCTCCCAGAAGGTGCGGATGGCGTTCGCGGTGAAGCCGCGCCGGCGCACGCCGGACAGTGTCGGCATGCGCGGATCGTCCCAGCCGTGCACCAGTTTATCGGAAACCAGTTCGAGCAGCTTGCGCTTGCTCATCACGGTGTAGTCGAGGTTGCCGCGCGCGAACTCGATCTGCTGCGGCCTGGACGGCTGCAGCCACAGCCCCGCGTCACGCAGCGGTTGCGTCAACGCTGCATCGTTCGGCAGGTCGAGTTTTTCCAGGAACCAGTCATACAGCGGACGATGGTCCTCGAATTCCAGCGTGCACAGCGAGTGCGTGATGCCTTCCACCGCATCCGACACGCAATGTGCGTAGTCGTACATCGGATAGATCGGCCACGCATCGCCGGTGTTCTGGTGCGGCACCTTGCGGATGCGGTAGATCGTTGGATCGCGCAGGTTGATGTTGCCGCTGGCCATGTCGATCTTCGCGCGCAGCGTGCGCGAACCGTCGGCGAATTCGCCCGCGCGCATGGCTGCGAACAGGCCGAGGTTTTCCTCGACGGAGCGGTCGCGGAAAGGCGAGGCGCGGCCGGCTTCGGTCAGCGTGCCGCGGTACACGCGCACCTCGTCGGCGGAAAGATCGTCCACGTACGCGAAACCGAGCCGGATCAATTTGATCGCGCCGAGGTGGAACACCTCGAAATAATCCGAAGCGTGCCGCAGCAGGCTCCAGTCGAAACCGAGCCAGCGCACGTCGTCCTTGATCGCCTCGACGAACTCGACGTCTTCCTTGCCAGGATTGGTGTCGTCGAAGCGCAGGTTGCAGGTGCCCCTGTTCTCCGCGGCAGTGCCGAAGTTCAGGCAGATCGACTTGGCATGGCCGAGATGCAGGTAGCCGTTGGGTTCGGGCGGGAAGCGTGTGCTGACGCGTCCACCGTGCTTGCCGGAGGTGTTGTCGGCCGCCACGATCTGGCGGATGAAATGGTTGACGGGTGTGGTTTCGCTGGACATGGCGTTGAATATCCGGAATCCGCAAGTTTAACTGCGCTCGTGAAAAATGCGGCCATGGACAGCGCGCGCCCGCGCGGACGCGCATAATGCCGACCCATGCGCATCGTCTATCGCGCCGAAAACTTGGTGGATGCCCACCTGCTGAAGGACGCGCTGGAGCAATCCGGCATTCCCGCGTTCGTATCCGGCGAGTACCTGGTTGGCGGCATCGGCCAGTTGCCGGCGCGTGACCTGATCACGGTCAGCGTGCCCGAGGTTTGCCTCGATGCGGCCGAGCCGATAGTGCGGGAATGGACATCCCGCCTGGAAAAACCCCAATCCGAACAACCACAAGCGAGTTTGGCACCCGGTTTGCAGCCCAAACCGGCATGAACCGTTCCGTAGTGGCGAGCACCCGGCAAGCGCCCATGCATGCGCTGGCCCGCTACATCCGCGACGTACCCGACTTTCCGAAGCCGGGCGTCGTATTCAAGGACCTCACGCCGTTGCTGGCGGATGCGGGCGCGTTCGCCATCTGCATCGACGCACTGGCTTCGCCATGGCGCGCGCGCCGCATCGACGCGGTCTGCGGCGTCGAGGCGCGCGGTTTCATCTTCGGCGCGGCGCTGGCGCATTCGCTGGACGCCGGCTTCGTGCCGCTGCGCAAGGCCGGCAAGCTGCCGGCCGCGACCATCGGCGTGGAGTACGCGTTGGAATACGCCACGGCGCGGCTCGAGATGCACGCGGACGCGCTGGAACATGTTGGTAAACCCGGCGCGCGCGTACTGATCGTGGACGACGTGCTGGCCACTGGCGGCACGCTCGCCGCCGCTCGCGAATTGCTTGTGCAGGGCGACGCGGAGATCGTCGGCGCGAGCGTGGTGATCGAACTGACCGCACTCGGTGGACGTTCGCAGTGGCGGGACCGCGCACCGCTGCAGGCATTGCTGCGTTACTGAAGCGGCATGCGCGCGCGTCAACGCGCGCCGATCGACAGCGATTTCACGTAGATCAGTTCACAGGCGCCATCGCCGGTGTCGTCGCGCGTCAGCGAACTGCGCCAACGCCAGCCGCCGGGTTTGTCTGCCTCGACCAGCAAGCCGTCCAGGCTGACCACGTCGCCTTCCCGCACGCGTTTCAACGCGCGCGCGACTTCCCCGTCCGCCGGGATGATGTGCATGTTGGCGCTGTGGGTTTCGATCTCGCGGCGCGGAATCGGGAAGTGCCGCGTGTACCAGTGGTAGAAACGACCGCCCTGGCTGATGTCGATGTCCTGCAACACGGCGCTGTCGGACATGCGACCCCAGCCCATGGCCAGATCGGTGGGCGAGAGGTCGGATTCGGGGTCGACGTGATAATCCTCGCGCGACAGCACGCGTGCAGTGATGTCGAACGTCGCCAGTGGCTGCAACGTCGCGTCCTTGAACGCGATCGCCGGCCGCGGCGAGTCGAAGTCGGCTTGCACCGGATCGTCCGGCGCCAGCACGCCGTCGGATCGATGCACCGCGCGATGCTGCCAGTGCGACCATGCGGCGAATGCAACGACCGCCAGTGCCAGCCACAGCAGCCAGTGTCTTTTCATTGCCCCGACCCGGATGATCCGCACACGCGGATTCCTGTGCGCGGAGATTAACGCGTTCGACGAAGGGTGGGTGCCAAGCGAACCTTCAGTCGAAATCCGCGGCCAGCGCGGCGCGCTGCTGTGCGTCCAATCGCTGTTCGGCGCGATAGGCGGGATGTTCGATGCGTGCCATCACTTCCGCGCCGTGCCTGAAATCCACGATCGCGCCAGGATCGAATTCGAAGCGCAGGAAATGCACGGCAGCGGTTTTCTGCTCGTTGCTGCGCGGCAGGTCCTCGTCCGCGATCGCGGTGACGGGCGGGTGGCCGGCCACCACGAGTTGCACGTGCTGCTCGACGCTGCGCAGCCGTGCCAGTTCGCGCTGGCGCTCTTCGGCATCCTCGTACTCGATCAGCATGGTCGCCTTGAGGTTGCACCCGTCCGGGATCAGCGGGTTGTAGGCTTCCAGTTCCTCCGCGATGCCATCCGGCTCGAAGATCCTTTCGGTGCGCAGGATTTCCTGGATCTGGTACTGGATGGTCAGGCGATCCTCGAACAGCAGGGTGACGTGGCCGCCCACATGCAGCTTGCGCAATTTCTTGTGCGCGATCACGCGTGTGCGGAACGCGTTGCGTTCGCGCGCGTAGGCTTCCAGGGAGAGCAAGTCGGCGGGTTGCAACGGGTGCATGTCAGATTCCGTAAGCCTTGCGCAACAGGGACAGGGGATGCGTCTGCGCCGGCCGGTCGTCCAGTCCGTGCGCGAGATGCGAGCCGGCCATCGGGCAGTCGCTGGCAAGCGTGGCCGCTTCGGATTGCCTGATGCGCGTTTCCACGGGTTTGGCGATCTTGCGCGCAAGCGGATAAGTGGGCGTGCGCACGCCGTAGGTGCCGTCGTGGCCGGAGCAGCGTTCGATGGTGACGATTTCGGTGTCGGGAATCAGCGCGAGGATCTCGCGCGTCTTCGGCCCGATGTTCTGCACGCGCTGGTGGCAGGCCACGTGCCATGCGACCTTGCCGAGAGGATTCCGGAAACCGGTTTTCAGCAATCCGGCCCTGTGGCGTTCCATCAGGTATTCGAACGGATCGAAGAACGCGCGCTTCACCGCCAGCACGTCTTCGTCGTCCGGAAACAGCAGCGGCAGCTCCTGTTTGAACATCAGCACGCAGGAAGGGATCGCCGCGGTGAGGTCGAAGCCGGCACGCGCCGCGGCGGCGAGCACCGGGATGTTCTCGTTCTTGTATTTCTCGATCGTTTCGAGGTCGCCCAGTTCCAGCTTGGGCATGCCGCAGCAGGTTTCGCGTTCGATCAGTTTCGTCGCGATGCCGTTGTGCGCCAGCACCGCCGCGAGGTCCTCGACCACGTCGGGCAGCACGCTGTCGCAATAGCAGGTGGCGAAGATCGCCACGCGCCCGCGCGTGCGCCCGGCCGGCTGCGCTTCGCCGTTGCCGTCCAGGTCGTGCAGCCGCCTGCGCGCGCGCGGGTGCCGGTATTCCGGCAGCCGCGCGTCGGGGTGCACGTGCAGCGTCTTGTCGAGCAGCTTGCGCGCAAGTCCGTTGTCGTTGAGCGCGTTGACGGTTTCGGCCACCACCGGGATCGAGGCGATGCGTCCGACCGTGGTGGTTGCGGACATTACCTTGGAGCCCAAGTCGGCGCCCTCGCGCGCGAACTTCGCGGACTTGGCGCGCAGCATCAGGTGCGGGAAGTCCACGTTCCATGGATGCGGCGGCACGTACGGGCACTTGGTCTGGTAGCACAGGTCGCACAGATAGCATTGCTCGACGACCTTGCCGTAGTCGGCCTTGTCGACGCCGTCGATTTCCATCGTCGAAGATTCATCTATCAGGTCGAACAGTGTCGGGAAAGCCTGGCACAGGCTGACGCAGCGGCGGCAGCCGTGGCAGATGTTGAAGACGCGCTCGAGTTCCGCGTCGAGCGCGTCCTGGTCGTGGAACGCCGGGTCGCGCCATGCGATGGCATGACGCGTCGGCGCTTCGAGGTTGCCTTCGCGGTTTTCCCTGATCGGATCGGACGGCATCTCTCGCACCTGGTGTAAGAGCGACTCTGCAAGCAGCCATCCTTGGTGCGTGGCGCCGGCCCGCACGTCCTTGTGCGGGCGTTCGTCAGCGCAGCCGATGCCTCACCCCAGCTCGTTCAGCGCCTTGGTGAAGCGGTTGGCATGCGAACGCTCGGCCTTGGCCAACGTCTCGAACCAGTCGGCGATTTCCTCGAATCCTTCCGCGCGCGCGGTTCGCGCCATGCCCGGATACATGTCGGTGTATTCGTGCGTTTCGCCCGCGATCGCGGTCTTCAGGTTCAGGTGGGTTTCGCCGAACGGCAATCCGGTGGCGGGGTCGCCGCTCGCCTCCAGATATTCAAGATGGCCGTGCGCGTGGCCTGTTTCGCCTTCCGCGGTCGAGCGGAATACGGTCGCCACGTCGTTGTAGCCCTCCACGTCCGCCTTGGACGCGAAATACAGGTAGCGCCGGTTCGCCTGCGATTCGCCGGCGAATGCGGCTTTGAGGCTTTCCTCGGTTTTCGAGCCTTTCAGGTTGCTCATGATCCACCTCGCGCTGTCGGATGAAAGGGCGGCAGCCGTTCCCGGCTGACTGCACGAGCATAACGCCGGGAAGCCGCGGGTGAAAATTGATTGATTCGATCAAACCGATAGCCGAAAGCTATCCGCCTGCGCGCCGTTTCGGTATGCGCCGTGGGGCGGCTTTCGGCTTCGCGCGCGACGCCGGCTGTCGCGGCAGGTGGCGCGGGTCGAGCAATTGCCGCGGCAGCTCGCGGAACACCTGCGCCAGCCGCTTGAGGAACGGCGTCAGCGCGGAACTCTTGCGCCATGCCATCGCGATGCGGCGGCTGGGCGCGCGACCGCGGAATTCCACCAGTTTCATGTTGTCGGCGTGCGCCACCGGAGGCTGCACCGCCAACACCGGCAACAGGGTGACGCCGACATCCGCCGCGACCATTTGGCGGAGGGTTTCCAGGCTGGTGGCGCGGAATCCGGTCTTCTCGTCGGCGCCGCTCATGCGGCAGACCTCAAGCGCCTGGTCGCGCAGGCAATGGCCGTCTTCCAGCAGGAGCAAACTGCAATCCTCCAGTTCGTCGAGTTTCAGCGAGGGCTTTTTCGCCAGCGCGTGATTCAGCGGTGCTGCCAGCAGGAACGGTTCCTCGAACAGGAATTCCGTGTGCAGGGTGTCGTCGTGGATGGGCAGCGCCAGCACGCCGGCATCGAGCCTGCCCTCGCGCAGGCGTTTCAGCACTTCCTCGGTCTTTTCCTCGACCAGCAGCAGTTCCAGGTTCGGGAAGCGCTTGCGCACCTGCGGCACCACGTGCGGCAGCAGATACGGGCCGAGCGTCGGGAAAATGCCGAGCCGCACGCTGCCGGCTTCCGGGTCGCGCGTGCGCCGCGCGACGGCGCGAATCTGTTCGACCTCGTTGAGGACATCGCGCGCGCGCGCGGCGATCTCGCGCCCGGTTTCGGTCAGCAGCACGCGTCGCGGCGTGCGCTCCACCAGCGTCACGCCGAGTTCGTCTTCCAGCTTGCGGATCTGGGTGGAGAGCGTCGGCTGGCTGACGAAGCTGGCCGCGGCGGCGCGGCCGAAATGGCGGTGTTCGGCGAGGGCGACGAGATAGCGGAGGTCGCGCAGGTTCATTCCATGAATATACAGAGCCTATGGATTCAATGGAAACTATCTATTTGGATTATCGGGTGCATGACGTTATCTTGGGCAGTGATTGCTGCGGCGCAACAGTCGTGCGTGGACTGGAAAGTGCGCCGCATCCTGACTTTCGAACGTTTTCTTCCGCACCCGCACAAAAGGAGAGTCAAAGCCATGCTTACCGTAGGCGACAAGTTTCCGCAGTTCAACCTGAAGTCCACCGTTTCGATCGAGAGCCTCGACAAGGCGTTCTTCCCGATCAACAACGAGACGTACAAGGGCAAGTGGCTGTGCGTGTTCTTCTACCCGAAGGACTTCACTTTCGTGTGCCCGACCGAGATCAAGGGTTTCGGCGACCTCGACCCGCAGTTCGCCGACCGCGACTGCCAGATCCTCGCCGGCAGCACGGATTCCGAGTTCGTGCACTTCGCGTGGCGCAAGGACCACAAGGACCTGCGCGCGCTGCCGTTCCCGATGCTGGCCGACATCAACAAGGACTTGTCGCGCGCGCTCGGCATCCTCGACGAGGAAGGCGTGGCCAAGCGCGCCACGTTCCTGGTCGATCCGGAAGGCGTGATCCGTTTCGCCTACGTCACCGAGGGCAGCGTCGGCCGCAACCCGGCGGAAGTGCTGCGCGTCCTGGACGCGTTGCAGACCGATGAGCTTTGTCCCTGCAATTGGACGCAAGGCGAGGAAACACTCAAGGCTGCCTGATCCATCCATGGAGCGCCTTCCAGTCGCCGTCCCTGGCTCCTCCGTTTCCGCCGCGCGTGATGCCATTCAATGCATCGCGCAGGCGCGGCGGAAACGACCGTGCAACTGGAAGCAGGGCGAAGAGACGCTGAAAGCGGCGTGAGGTCGTGAGTGGTCAATGGTGAGCGGTGAGCGGCAGAAGCCAAAGCTCGCTTTCCGTTGACCGCTCATTGCTCACTCTTTCCCGACAAGGATTCTCGCAAGGATTCTCGAATGACACTCGACCAATTCAAAGCCTCGCTGCCCGACTATGCGAAGGATCTGCGGCTCAACCTCGATTCGGTGCTCGGCGAACATGGGGCACCGGGCCTCAACGCAAAGCAGATCGCGCTGATGGCGCTGGCTTCGGCGATCGCCTCGCGTCACGCGCCGCTGACGGAAGCGATCGCGCAGTTCGCCTCCGCGCACGCCGACGGGCAGGAATTGAACGGCGCGCGCGCGGCGGCCGCCATCATGGCGATGAACAACATCTACTATCGCTTCACGCATCTGGTCGGCAACGAGGAATTCACGACGATGCGCGCCGGCCTGCGCATGAACGTGATGGCGAATCCCGGGTGCAGCAAGATCGATTTCGAACTCGCGTCGCTCGCGGTCTCGGCGATCAACGGCTGCGGCATGTGCATGGCGTCGCACGAGCAGACCCTGCGCAAGCACGGGGTTTCCGCGCAGGCGATCCAGAGCGCGGCGCGCATCGCCGCGGTGATCCACGCGCTGGCGGTGACGCTGGAACAGGCGGCAGCCGCCGACCCGGCGCCGGCCGTGGCGGCGGCCTGATCCCGCGCGGCCGCGACAGGCCGCGGCGTGGCTTGTCCCACTTGTCGCGGCGGTGCCGCTGTGTTTCAGTGGGCGGCATTGCCGTTGCCGGAGACGTTGCGATGCGTTCGATCGTGTTTTGCGTTTTCACCGCGCTGGCCTGCAGCGCGCTGGCCGTTTCCGCGCAGCCTGCACGGGCCGCGAAAGCCGCTACCGCCGTTCAAGGCGAAGCACCGCCGCTGGAGAAATTGCCTGACTGGGCAGTGCCGCAATCCTACAAACTCGAATTGCGCAGCGATCCGGAAAAATCCGGCTACAGCGGCACGGTCACGATCGCGGTGGACCTGAAGCAGGCGTCGGATCACCTTTGGCTGCACGGCAAGGACCTGAAAGTGTCGTCGGTGAAGATCACCGACGCGCACGGCAAGCCGCGCGAAGGCAAGTACGTCGCGGTCGCGCCGGATGCCGGCGTCGCACGCATCGATTTCGGCGGCACGCTGCCGGCACAGGACCTGACGCTGAAGATCGCGTACAGCGCACCCTACAACCAGACGCTGGAAGGTTTCTACAAGGTGGTGTTCGCGGGCGATGCGTATGCGATGACGCAGATGGAGCCGATCAGCGCGCGCTACGCCTTCCCGTGTTTCGACGAACCCGGCTTCAAGACGCCGTTCGATATCGTGCTGAGCATTCCCGCGGCCGACAAGGCGGTCGCCAACACGCAGCTCGTTTCGGAGACGAAGACGCCCGACGGCTGGAAGACCCTGGTCTTCGCACCTACCCGTCCGCTGCCGACGTATCTGGTGGCATGGGCCGTCGGTCCGCTGGACATCGTGGACGGCCCGACCATTCCGGCCAACAAGTGGCGCAAGGATCCGGTGCCGGTTCGCGGCATCGCGGCCAAGGGCAATGGCCCCAAGATGCAGCGTGCGCTGGCGATGGTGCCCGGCATCATCGAAGCCGAGGAGAACTACTACGGTTTCGGTTATCCGTTCGGCAAGCTCGATCTCGCCGCGCTGCCGGATTTCTCCGCAGGCGCGATGGAAAACGCGGGCCTCGTGACCTACCGCGACTGGCTGTTGCTGCTGGACAAGGATTCCTCGCCCAGCGCGGTGCGAAGCACCTTCAACGTAGAGGCACATGAGCTGGCGCACCAGTGGACCGGCGACACCGTGACGCTGGACTGGTGGAACGACATCTGGCTCAACGAAGCCTTCGCGACCTGGATGCAGCAGAAAGTCGCGATGGAACTGCATCCCGACTATCGCACCGACCTCGGCCGCATCGAAGGCGGCGAAGGCGCGATGGCGACCGACAGCCTGGTCAGCGCGCGCATGATCCGCCAGCCGATCACCGGCAACGGCGACATCCAGACGGCGTTCGACGGCATCACCTACGAGAAGGGCGCGGCGGTGATCGGCATGTTCGAGCACTTCGTCGGGCCGCCGGTGTTCCAGGAGGGCATGCGCAACTACATCAAGGCGCATGCCTTCGGCAATGCGGTCGCCGACGACCTGGTGGGTTCGATCGCCGGCGCCGCGGACAAGGGCGAGGCGTTCAAGAAAGCCTTTGGCAGTTTCCTCGACCAGACCGGCGTGCCGCTGGTGTCGACGCAACTGGATTGCAAGCACAAGGGTGGCGCCGTGCTGGAACTGGCGCAGAGCCGCTACCTGCCGCTGGGTTCCACCGGCGAAGCCAACCGCTTGTGGGGCGTGCCGGTGTGCGTGCGCTTCCCGAACGGCACGCAATGCCAGTTGCTCGATGGCAAGACCGCGCAGATGAAAATCCCGGGCGGACAATGCCCGGCCTGGTACATGCCGAACGCCGATGGCGTCGGCTACTACCGCTTCAGCATGGCCAAGGCCGATCGCGCGGCGCTCGCTGGCGTGATTGCGCAGCGCAACGATGCCGAACAACTGGTGTACGCGGATTCGGTGGACGCCGATTTCCATCGTGGCGCGATGGATGCGGACGAAGTGTTGACCGCGATGCGCCAACTCGCGCCGTCGAAGGTGCGCCAGGTCGCGTTGGCCCCGCTGGACACGCTGGGCTGGATCTACCAGAACGAGGCGCAGACCGACGCGCAGCGCGCGGCGATCCGTGACGCCGTCGCCAAGGCCTACCTGCCGCAACTGCAGACTCTCGGTTACCAGCGCAAGCAGGGTGAATCCGATGACGACGCGCTTTTGCGTTCCTCGCTCGCCGGGTCGCTGGGGCTCGATTTCGAAATCCCCGCGGTACGCGCAGCACTTCTCGAACAAGGCGACGCCGCGTTGAAGAAGGGCAGCGATGGCACGCTCGCTCTCGGTGCCGCCAATCCCGATCTGTTGCGCATCGTGCTGGCGGTGGCGGTGCAGGAACGCGGCAAGCCGGCGGTGGATGCGCTGATCGCGGCGATCCCTGACACCACCGATCCCACCCGGCGCAACGCCATGCTCGGCGCGCTGGGTTATGCGCGCGGCGCCCAGGCCGACGTGGTGCGCAATTTCGCGCTCGGCAAGCAGGTCAAGGTCGGCGAGATGTTCATGATCCTCGGCGGCGGCCGCGACACGCGCGCGCAACGCGACGATCTCTGGAACTGGTTCACCGCGAACTACCAGAGGGTCATCGACCGCACCGGCGTGTTCGCCGGCGCCTACCTGCCCGAACTCGCCGCGGGCGGCGGTTGTTCGCAGGCAGAAGCCGATCGCGTGCGCGGGTTCTTCGAGCCGAAGCTCAAGCAAGTGCCCGGACTCGACCGCGGCCTGGCGCAGGCGCGCGAATCCATCCTGCTGTGCAGCGCGTTGGCCTCGCACCAGGACGCCGCGGCGATCGCGCACTGATCACTTCGTAGTCTCCCTATCCAAGTCTCCGTTCGTGGCGATCGCGCCGCGAACGGAGACTCCATCCCGGCAACCGTGTCACCCCGGGCGACGCGCGCAGTTACACTGCGGGAAAGCGCGTAGCGGGGGAGACGACGATGCGCCGGGTACTGGGGTGGGTCATCGTGTTGTGCCTGTCGTGCGCCGGCGCGCATGCCGCCGATGCGCCGGCGATTCCGCAATCGCTGCAGGACTGGCAGGCCTGGGTCCTGCACGGCAACGAGCAGCGCGCCTGTCCGTTCCTGTCCACGCGCACGCCGCAGGACGACGATGATTATCAGTGTGCGTGGCCGGGCCATCTTTCGCTGGAAGTGGACAAGGCTGGCGCGCGTTTCGAATTGGATGTGCAGGTGGATGGCGCGAGCTGGATCGGCTTGCCCGGCGATCGCGACGCGTGGCCGCAGCAGGTGCAGATCGACAATACGCCGGCCGTGGTGCTCGATCGCAACGGCCAGCCCTCGGTGCGGCTGGCTGCCGGGAACCATGACATCCGCGGCGCCTTTGCATGGAGCGAACGCCCGGTCCGCTTGCGCGTGCCGCAGCCGGTCGCGCTGATCGATTTGCGCGTCGACGGCGCGCCGGTCGTGCAACCCGAGCGGGATGGCGACCTGCTGACGCTCGGCGAAGCCACGTCGCACCAGCGTCAGGCGGATGCGTTGTCGCTGCGTGTGTTCCGCCGCGTCGACGATGGCATGCCGCCGCGGCTGACCACGCGGCTCGCGTTGCACGTGGCCGGAAGCGCACGCGAACAATTGCTCGGACCTGCGCTTCCCGCGGGGTTCGTCGCGACCTCGCTCGGCGGCGATCTGCCCGCGCGTCTCGATCCGGACGGCAAGCTGCGCGTCCAGTTGCGCCCGGGCGACTGGAACCTCGAACTGGCCGCGCGCGCGACTTCACCGCTGCGTGCATTGACGTTCCACGCGCCATCGGCGCCGTGGCCGCGCCAGGAAATCTGGAGTTACGGCGACGATCCCGCGCTGCGCACCACCCGCATCGAGGGAACGCCGCCGATCGATCCGGCACAGGCCGGCGTGCCCGATGATTGGCATACGTTGCCGGCATTCGCCATGTCCGAAGGGGCGACGCTCGCCGTCGTCCAGAGTGCACGCGGCCTCGACGCCAACACCGGCGATCAACTGCAACTCGTACGTCAACTCTGGCTGGATTTCAGCGGTGCCGGCTTGAGCGCCGATGATCGGCTCAAAGGAAAATTGCGCGGTGCGGATCGCCTCGATGTCGCGGCGCCCTGGGTGCTCGAACGCGCCGACCTCGGCGACGACCAGCCCTTGCTTGTGACGCGCGGCGCGAAGCCGAATCTCGGCGGCATCGAAGTACGCAGGCACGAGCTCGAATTGCATGCCGGTCTGCGCCGCGACGCCTATGGCGGCGCGCAATCCGCCACCGGCGGCTGGCAGCGCACGCTCGACGGCGTGGACGCGACCCTGCATCTGCCTTACGGATATCGCTTGCTCGGTGCTCCGGGGGCGGACAGTTCGCCGGACAGCTGGATCGCGCAATGGAATCTGCTGGATCTTTTCGTCGCCGCGGTCATCGCCTTGCTGGCGTGGCGCCTGCTCGGCTGGCAATGGGGTTTGGTCGCATTGGGTTTCGTGGTGTTGTCGCAGAGCGAGCCGGGCGCGCCGCGCTGGACCGCCGGGCTGGCGGTCGCGCTGGCATTGGCGGCGCGGGCATTGTCGCAGGGGCGCCTGCGCGCCGTCACGCGTTACGCGGGCATGGCGATGCTGGCGCTTGCGGTGCTGGCCACGTTGCCTTTCGGCGCGGAACAAGTGCGCGACGCGCTGCATCCTCAACTCGAAGGTTCGGGTTTTCTTGCGCGCGTGATGCAATCTCCGTTCGATTCCCTGCCGGACAATCGGATTTCCCGGCCAGGCTTCCAGGAAGAACACGAGGCGGAGAAGGCAGCCGTGGAGGAACAGTCGTCGATGGCCGAGCCGGCTCCGCCGCCTCCACCAGCAGCGCCACCACCAGCCGATATTGCGCCGCGCGTCGACAACCAGCCGCAGTCGTTGCAATCCGTGGTGGTCACCGCCGCGGTGATAAACCGCGTGAACATCGTAGCGGCGGAAGCTTATCCGCCGAGCCTGGTGGTGCAATCGGGACGCGGCGTGCCGGGCTGGAGCGACTATGGATCGAGTTACCGGTTGGGTTGGAGCGGGCCGGTGACGCCGGACGAAACCTACCGGCTGGTGATCCTGCCGTCATGGGCGACACGCATCCTGCGCGTGGCGATGTTGTTGTTGCTGGTCGCATGGCTGGCCGCGATCGCGCGTGCGTTCGATCTGTCGGCCGCATTGCCGCGCTGGCCTCGTCGCGCGACACCCGGCGCGGCGGCGCTCCTGGTTTTCGCCCTGGCGTCGCCGCACGCGCACGCGCAGGCCACGCCCTCGCCCGAGATTCTTTCGCAATTGCGCGCGCGTCTGCTGGAGCCGCCCAAATGCGTGCCGCGGTGCGCGGCGTCGCCTGCGGCGCAGGTCACCGCGCAAGGTTCCGTCATCGACGTCGTCATTGAAGCGGATGCCGATGCGGGCGTGGCGTTTCCCTTGCCGAAGATGGATGCGCCGGCGGCGTTGTCGTCCGTGACGCTCGACGGCAAGCCGTCACCCGGGTTGGTCCGCCGCGATGACGGGATCTGGATCGCGCTCGATCGCGGCGTGCATCGCATCGGCGTGAACTTTGTGGTGGGCGACGATGCGGACACCGTCGCCTTGCACTTTCCCCTGCCACCGCCGCGGGTGGAAATGTCGGCGCAAGGCTGGCAGGCATCCGGCCTGGATGGTTCGCGATTGTTGTCCGACACCTTGACGCTTTCGCGCGTGCGCGCCACGACGACGAGCGCGCCGGATCACGGCGTCGCGCAAGCGTTCCCACCTTACGTGGAGCTCACCCGGAGCATCGCGCTGGGCATCGATTCCCGCATCGACAACCGGGTGCAGCGCATCGCGCCGGCGCAGGGCGGATTCAGCGTGTCGCTGCCATTGCTGCCGGGCGAACACGTGTCCACGCCGGGGCTGAAGGTCGAGGGCGGGCATGTGACCATCACGTTCGATTCGGGTGACGGCGATAAAACCTGGTCGAGCACGCTCGATCCGTCGTCCGCGCTGGCGCTGCATGCGCCGGAGCTCGGCGAGCGCGCCGAAATCTGGGAAGTGGGCAGCGCGCCGCTGCTGCACCTGGATTTTTCCGGCGTGCCGAAATCTGGTGTCGGTGCCGACGGGAACGAGACGCAGGATGGCGTGCACGTATTCCGCCCGCTGCCCGGGGAAACCCTGGAGGTACGTGTCGATCGGCCCCCGGCGTTGCCCGGCGAGAGCCTTGCGTTCGATCGCGTGGATGCCTCGGTTTCGCAAGGCGAACGCGCGCTGGAAACCGTGTTGACTCTCGACGCCCGCAGTACGCGCGGCGGCGAACACGTGATCGACCTGCCGCGCGATGCGCAATTGCTGGAAGCGACGCGCGATGGCGAGACGCTGGCGCTGAATCCGCGCGACGGCCACGTCGGCTTGCCGCTGCAACCTGGCACGCAGACATTCAAGTTGCGCTTCCGCGAACCGGGCATGCTCGCTTCGCGCGCGTCCACGCCGGCGGCGGATCTGCATGCACGCGCCGCCAACATTTCGGTGTCGCTGTCGTTGCCGCAGGACCGCTGGGTATTGTGGACGTGGGGCCCGTCCGTGGGACCGGCCGTGCTGTACTGGTCGGAGTTGATCGTCCTGTTGATCGTCGCGCTGCTGCTCGCACGGCTCGCGCCGACACCGTTGCCCTGGTGGCAATGGTTGCTGCTGGGACTCGGTTTTTCGACGTTCGCCTGGAGCGCCTATGCGCTGGTCGCGCTGTGGCTGATCGTGCTGGGGCTGCGCGCCCGCAGCGAACGGCTCGCGACGTTCCGCGCTTTCAACCTCGCGCAGCTCGCGATCGCGGCGTTGAGCGCCATCGCGTTGCTGTGCCTGGTGTCGGTGGTTCCGCATGGCCTGTTGGGCCGGCCCGACATGCGCGTGGACGGCAATGGCTCGTCAGCGTGGATGCTGCGCTGGTTCGCAGACCAGACGCGCGGCCCGTTGCCGCGCGCGGGTGCTTTCAGCCTGCCCTTGTGGTGTTACAAGCTGGTGATGCTCGCATGGGCGTTGTGGCTGGCCAATGCGTTGATCGGCTGGTTGCGTTGGGGATTCGATGCCTGGACGCGTGGCGGCTACTGGAAGTCCGTCCCGCGCGCAGCCAGCACCGCCGCGCCCCCGCAGGCGAATGCCGATAAATGAGTGGGTGCGTGCGCGACCTGATCGTCGAAGGCGCGCACGCGTTGTCCGGTGACGGGCGCGCCGCGCCGTCTTTTCCCGCGCGCATCGACGCCGAACTGTTGCTGATGCATGTGCTTAGCGTGCCACGCGCCTGGCTGGTTTCGCATGGCAGCGATGAAATCGATGCGGCGAAGCGCGCGACTTTCGAAGCGTTGATCGCGCGTCGCGCGTCAGGTGAGCCGGTGGCATACATCACCGGCGTGCGCGGATTCCATGCGATCGACCTGCGGGTCACACCGGACGTGCTGATCCCGCGCGCGGAAACCGAATTGCTGGTCGATCTCGCGTTGCGGCGCATCCCCGTTGACACGGAGTGCCGCGTCGCCGATCTCGGCACCGGTTCCGGCGCGATCGCGCTGGCCATCGCGCAGGCGCGACCGCGCGCGGAAGTGCTGGCGACCGATGCCAGCGCCACGGCGCTGGACGTGGCTCGTGGCAATGCGGCGCGACTCGATCTTCGCAATGTCGCATTCGCGCAGGGCGACTGGTGCGTCGCGCTGGACGAGTCGCGAGCTTTCGACCTGATCGTGTCGAATCCCCCCTACATCGCGGACGACGATCCGCACCTGCGACAGGGAGACTTGCGCTTCGAGCCGCACGTTGCGCTTGCGTCGGGCGCGGACGGACTGGATGCGATCCGCGTGATCGTGCGCGATGCGCGGAGGCATCTTCGATCAGGCGGCCGGCTGCTGCTGGAGCATGGCTTCGAGCAGGGTGCGGCGGTGCTGGCACTCTTCACGCAGCACGGTTATTCCGAGATATTCACCGAGCGCGACCTGGAAGGGCGGGAGCGGGTCAGCGGCGGCGGACTTGCGTGATCGCAAAAGGCCCGATCAGGTGTACCTTGCGCCCTTGGCGATTCGAGCCGCGGAAACCGCGGCCATTGCCACTTGCTCGTCCGGACCGACTGTCGAAACAGGTGAACCCATGTCAAAGAAAGGGGAACGTATCGTGTCTTTGCGCTTTGCGATTTGCCTGGCAACCCTCGCGTTGGCCGGCTGCGGAACGGAATCGTTCGTCACGCCCACGCGCGATGGCGCATTCGAGGTCACAGGATCGTCGATGAATTCAAGCGGCGGCGCAAAGGAGAAGGCCCACCTCGTCGAGCGCGCCGGCGCGTATTGCGAGCGGCGCGGAAAGATTGCCGTCGTGGTGGCTTCCAGCGAAAACGACGCCCAACCCGGCACGCTTGCCGCGCCCGGCAAACTGGCCCGCGCGACCGTGGAATTCCGCTGCGAGTAACGCCAGGTCGTCTGTCCACCTTCGCTGTCCCGATCGCGATGCGGCGCTTGACAAATGAAATTACAGGTGTAGTGTAAATAAAAACTACACGTGTAATTTTATTCATGTCCAAGCAGATTCCAGCGATCAGCGAAGCCGAAAGCCGGGTGATGGATGTGCTGTGGCGGCAATCGCCACAGGCCTCCGAGGACATCGCCACCGCCCTGCATCACGCCACCGGCTGGCACGAGAACACGGTGCGCACGCTGTTGAACCGGCTCGCACGCAAGGGCGCGGTGCGCGCGCAACGGGATGGCCGACGCTACCAGTATTCGCCTGTGCTGACGCGCGAGCAATGGCAAGCGCAGGAGAGCAGCAGCCTGCTGGATCGCGTCTTCGGCGGCCGCGTCGCGCCATTGCTGGCGCATTTTTCCCGCAGCGAGGCATTGAGCGCGAAGGATGTTTCCGAGTTGCGTGCCTTGATCGAACGGATCGAACGCAAGGAGCGCCGTCATGATTGACGTGTCGTTGCAGATGTTGCTCGACGCGACGTTCGGTCTTGCCTTCGTGTTGCTGGCGCGCAAGCCCGCGCGCAAGTTGTTCGGCGCAGGGCCGGCGTTCTCGCTGTGGTTGTTGCCGCTCCTGCTCGCGCTGGTGCCGCTGCTGCCGCGCTCTTTCTTCGCCTCGAGCGTCTGGACCCTGCCGGCGATCACGGTCACGGCCAACGTGCTGCCCGCGAACATTCCCGTGGTTTCGGCATTTCCGGTCGCCTGGATGTTCATCGCGGCGTGGTCGGCCGGTGCTTCGATCGCGTTCTGCCGGCTGGCGCTGCACTACGCCCGGGTGCTGCGCGCGGTCGCGCCTATGCCGCTGTCGTGGCGCGAGATGATCGCGGCGGCGGCGCCGCAGCTTCCATCCGGGTGCATCCGTGTGCACGCAGCCGGGCCTGCGGTGTTATGGGCGTGGTGGACGCTGGTGCTGTTGCCGCCGGATTTCGACACGCGTTTCGACAACGACGCCCGGCGGCTGGTGCTGCATCACGAGCTGACGCACGTACGCCGCGGCGATGCGCTGTGGTTGCTGATCGCGGAATTCGCCTGCGCGATGTTGTGGTTCCATCCGCTGGCCTGGATTGCGCTGCCGCGCTTCCGTCTGGATCAGGAACTTGCCTGCGACGAGCGCACGTTGTCCGCGCTGCGCGGCAACGCCTCGGATTACGCGCGTGCGCTGCTCGACAGCGTCGCCATGCATGCCACCCCCGCATTGATTCCGTGGCTCTCCGAGCCGCAATTGAAGGAGCGTATCGCCATGATTTCCAGAATGCGTCCGGGTGTGCTGCGGAGGCGTGCGGGTTTTGCCGCTGTGGCCGTGTTGCTGGCATCCGGCCTGCTGGTCGCCGGGGGAGAGAATCCGGTGCGTGCGGCCACGCATGCATCGCAAGCCTCGATGTCTCCCTCCGTGGACGTGACGAAGAAGAATGCGAATCCGCCGAGCTATCCGCAGGAAGCCATCAATGCCAAACAGCAGGGCATCGTGATGCTCGACGTCATGGTCGATGCAGCGGGCAACGTGAAAAGCGTCGGCATCGATCCGCGGAAGACGAACGCGCCCGCTGAATTGCAAACATCGGCGCTGCAGGCCGCGGCCGGATGGAAATTCAATCCGGGCAGCAAAAACGGCAAACCGACCGGCGGCATGGTGCAGGTGCCGGTGACCTTTTCCCTGGACGACGACGTCAAGGCGTGTCCGGCTGGACAAGCGCACGGCACCAAGCCGCCATTCCAGTGCGTGCCGGCGCAGCAGCGCAGGGATGGCTACAACATAAGCAAGTCAGACGGCGGGTATCAGGTGAATTCTGCGCAAGCGCCCACGAGTAGCTATGACATACAGAAATCGGATGGCGGGTATCAGGTAAATCCATAGTTCGAGCGCTGGGCACGCGGCGTCTCAAGCCGCCGCGTCTTCGTAGTCGATGGCAAGCGTCGCATCAGCAGGCGCTGCCTGCCGCATTGCAAAGAGTGGCGTAGCAACGATCGCCACGATGAAGTTGGCCGCCAGCGCGATCAGCCCGATGTAGATGCCGACGTGCGCGCCGCCGATGCCGATGGCGTACACGGGCTTCAGGCCCTGGTGGAAGGCAAGCGCGCTGCCGAGCGTCATGCCGGCGATCCAGCCCAGCAGCAACGCCGGCGCACGCAGCCGGTGCGTGAACAGGCCGCAGATCACCGCCGGGAAGGTTTGCAGCATCCAGATGCCGCCAAGCAGTTGCAGGTCGATCGCGAATTGCGTCGGCAGGAACAACACGCACAGCAATGCGCCGAACTTCACCAGCAGTGAGACGATCTTGGCGATGCGCGCTTCGCGTGCGCCGGACAAGCCGGAGTCGATGTACGGCTTCCAGATGTTGCGCGTGACGAGATTGGCCGCGCCGATCGACATGATCGCCGCGGGCACCAGCGCGCCCAGCGCGATCGCGGCGAAACAGAAGCCGGCGAACCACGGCGGGAAGCTGGCGTTGATCAACGCCGGCACTGCCATCGAGCCATTGGCAACCTTGATGTGCGCGGCCAGCGCCATGTAGCCCAGCAACGCGATCAGGCCCAGCAGGAAACTGTAGGCCGGCAGCCACACCGCGTTGCGACGGATCGTGTCGGGACCCGACGCGGACAGCGTCGCGGTGATAGAATGCGGATACAGGAACAGGGCGAACGCCGACCCCAACGCCAGCGTGGCGAACGGCCAGAACTGGTCGGCGTGCAGCAAGATGCCGGTGTCGCCGCCTTTCGCATCGAAGGCCTGCTGCGCGGCGTGTAAGATGGCGCCATAGCCGCCCAGCTTCATCGGAATCACGATCACGGCGGCGAGCACGGTGATGTAAAGCATCGCGTCCTTGACGAAGGCGATCATCGCCGGCGCGCGCAAGCCGCTCGAATAGGTGTACAGCGCGAGGATCGCGAACGCGACCAGCAGCGGGGTTTCCTTGCCGAATCCGAGCGCCGCCAATCCCATGCCCTGGAACACCACTTCCAGCCCGACCAGTTGCAGCGCGATGTAGGGCATGGTCGCCAGCACGCCGGTGAAGGCCACCGCCAACGCCAGGCCCTTGCTGTCGTAGCGGCCTTCCACGAAATCGGCCGAAGTCACCCAGCCGTGCTTGCGGCAGACATTCCACAGCCGCGGCATGGTGAGGAACACCAGCGGATACACGAACACGGTGTATGGCATCGCGAAGAAACCGTACGCGCCGACCGCGAACACCAGCGCCGGCACCGCGATCAGGGTGTAGGCCGTGTACAGGTCGCCACCCAGCAGGAACCAGGTGACGAAGGGACCGAAGCGGCGCCCGCCCAATCCCCATTCGTGCAATTGCGAAAGGTCGCCGCGCCGCCAGCGCGCAGCCAGGAAACCCATCACCGTCACCGCGGCGAAGAAAAAGACGAAGACGCCGAGCGCGGTCCAGCTCGATGCGGCGGCTTGCATCGACCCCGCTTGCGGGGTCATGCGCGCCTCCCGCGGAACACGATCCACGTGAGCAGCGCGGACAGCACGATCCACGCGAACATCCAGACGTAGAAGAACGGGAAGCCCGCGACGGTCGGCTCGCCGCGGTTGTAGAACGGCACCGCGAGCAGGGCGAGGAAAGACGGCAGCAACAACAACGGCAGGAGCTTGCGCATGATCGTCTTCCCGGTTCCGGCCAGTGTGGCATCATACGCGACCTGTCCGTGCCACCGGATCGCGCGCATGCCGACACCCGCCTTCTCGTGTCATCCTGCTTCATGCGTGCGTGTGGCCTCGCATCGAAGCGCAACGCGGATGGCCTGACATGCCGAGCAACGTTCCCCGCGGTCCGCGCGAAATCTGGAAGGCATTCGTCTGGTCGATGAAGGGCCTGCGCGCGGGCTGGCGGCACGAGGCTTCGTTCCGGCTGGAAATCTGCCTCTCGGTGGTGATGTTTCCGCTCGGGCTGTGGCTGGGGCAGGGCGCGGTCGAGAAGGTGCTGCTGGCGGGTTCACTGTTGCTGGTGCTGGCGCTGGAACTGCTCAACTCCGCGCTGGAAGCGGTGGTCGACCACGTCTGCCCGGACATCCATCCTTTCGCCGAGCGCGCCAAGGACATGGGTTCGGCCGCCGTGTTCCTCGGCATGCTCGGCGTGGTGTTGACCTGGGGGTTGATCCTCGGCACGCGCTGGCTTTAGCGGCTCGCTTGCATGCGATCCGTATCAGCGTAATCTGCCGAGGACTGCCTGCGCGCAGGCTTTCCCGACTCCCCAGTCTTCAACGGAGATTGCCTATGTCCATGCTGCGTGTGTTGCTGATCGTACTGCTCGTGTCGCTGCTGTCGGGATGCGGTTACAACGCGATCCAGCAGAAGGACGAGGCGGTGAAAGCGGCATGGTCGGAAGTGATCAACCAGTACCAGCGCCGCGCCGACCTGGTGCCGAATCTCGTGAACACGGTGAAGGGCTATGCGGCGCACGAGGAGCGCGTGCTCACCGAAGTCACCGAGGCGCGCGCCAAGGTCGGCCAGATCCAGATCACGCCGCAGACGCTCAACGATCCGCAGGCGATGGCGAAGTTCCAGGCCGCGCAGGGCGAGTTGAGCGGCGCGCTGTCGCGCCTGATGGCAGTGTCGGAAAATTATCCGAACCTCAAGGCCGACGGTTTGTTCCAGACCCTGCAGGCGCAACTGGAAGGCACCGAGAACCGCATCACCGTGGCGCGCAATCGCTACGTGCAGGCCGTGCAGGACTACAACAGTTACATCCGCCAGTTCCCGCAGAACCTCACCGCGAAGATGTTCGGTTATCAGGTGAAGCCCAATTTCAGCGTCGCCAACGAGGCCGCGATCTCGACCGCGCCGACGGTGCAGTTCGATACCTCGACGCCGGCGTCGACGGGCAGCGCGCACTGATGCCGAGGGCTTCCCTGCTTCAACCGTTGCCACGCGTGCTGCGATGGCACGGCGCGCTCGCGTTGTGCGCGGTGCTGTCGTTGTTCGTCGCCGGTGCGGCCTGCGCGGAGGTCGCAGTTCCGGCGCTGAAAGCACGCGTGACGGACCTGACCGGCACACTCACCGCCCAACAGGCGCAGCAACTGGAAGGCGAATTGGCCGCGCTCGAGCAGGGCAAGGGCGCGCAGGTGGTGGTGCTGATGCTGCCAAGCACGCAGCCGGAAACCATCGAGGATTACGCGACCCGCGTGTTCGATGCCTGGAAGATCGGCCGTACGCACGTCGACGACGGTGTGCTGGTGATCGTCGCCAAGGACGACCACAAGATCTACATCGAAACCGGTTACGGGCTGGAGGGCGCGATTCCCGACGCGCTAGCATCGCGCATCATCCGCGAACAGATCACGCCGAAATTCCGCAGCGGCGACTATTTTGGCGGCCTGCAGGACGGCATCGCTTCGCTGACGAAACTGATCGACGGTGAATCGCTGCCCGCCCCCAAGGCCGAGTCGCGGGCGAAGGGCATTCCGGATTTCTTCGTGGTGATCCTGTTCGCGCTGGTGTGGGCGCGCGGCTTTTTCTCCATCCTGCCGCGCTGGCCGCGCGTGTTCGTGGTCGGCATCGCTGCCGCGGGGCTGGTGTGGCTGTTCACGCATCTGTGGTGGCTGGCCGCGGTCTGCGGCGCGTTCGGCGGACTCTTCGGCTACGTCGGCCACAGCCTGCGTTTTGCGCGCGGCGGCGGTTACGGCGGCTGGGGCGGTGGCGGCTTCGGCGGCTTCGGTGGTGGCGGCAGTTTCGGCGGCGGTGGCGGCGGCGGGTTTTCCGGCGGCGGTGGCGCCACCGGCGGCGGCGGCGCTTCGGGGAGCTGGTGATGGATCTGATGCGCAGCGTTCGCCATCTGTTGCACGCACCAGCCAGCCGGCGGTTTCCCCCCGAGACGATGGCCACCATCCAGCAGGCAATCGCCGATGGCGAGCGTCACCACGACGGCGAAATCTGTTTTGCGGTGGAGGCGCGCCTGCCGTTGCGATCGCTGCTGGCGGGGCACGGCGCGCATGCGCGCGCGGAAGACCTGTTCGCGCAATTGCGGGTATGGGACACCACGCGCAAGACCGGCGTGCTGTTGTACGTGCTGCTGGCCGAGCGCGCGATCGAGATCGTGGCCGATCGCGGCGTCGCGTCGCGCCTGCCGGGGCCGGCATGGAACGTGGTGGCGGAAGTGATGCGCAGGCATTTCCAGCAGGACGACTGGCGCGGAGGTTCGCTGGAAGGCGTCAAGGCGATGAATGCGCTGCTGGCGCGGCATCTGCCGCCGCTGCCGGGCGGGCCCGCCAACGAGTTGCCGGATCAGCCGATCGTGCTTTGATCAATCCGTCGCGAGCGGCTCCGCGCGCAGGATTTCCGCCAACTCTCGCGGCGAATGCAGCGGCGCGCGACAACTCGTTCCGCTGCATACGTAAGCGACGCCGCCCTTGCACGGCTTGCGTTGCGCCAGGACTCCGGGCAGCGTTTCAGTCGTGGATGGAATCACGAAGGCGTCGATGCGATCGTCGCGCGCAATCGCGTCGGCGAGCGCGTCGCGCCACTCGTCCCGTTCGTCTTCATTGCAGCGGATCACGACCTGGCTGCGCGGCGTGTGGAATTCCCGCAAGGCGCGAAGCATCGCGGGGCAGGCGTCCGGATGTGCCCGCAACATCGCGCTGCCGGCGCGCAGGCAGCGCCCGGCGGCGTCGAGCCAACGTGTTTCGCCCAGCAAGTGTCCCAACCGAAGCAAGGCTTTTGCGGCGACGCCGTTGCCGCTCGGCAACGCCTCGTCCATGAAAGTTTTTGGATTGTGCAACGGCGTCGCGTGCGCCGCCGCGGCGAAGAAGAACGCGCCATCCTGTTTGTCTTCGAAGCATTCGAGCAAGGCGTCGGCGAGCGCGATCGCCCATGCGAGATCCTCGTCGCGCCAGCGGTGCTGCAGCATTTCGAGCAGGGTATCGAGCAGGAAGGCGTGATCGTCGAGAAAAGCCGGGATGCGCGCGCCGGCATCGCCGACGGCATTGGCGTACAACGCGCCATCCACCCATGCGGTCGCGCGCAGCGCGTCCAGCGCGCGTTCCGCCATGGCCGACCATTCCGGAATCCGCAACGCACGCGCGGCGCGCAGCAGCCCCGCGATCGTCAGCGCGTTCCACGACGTCAGGATCTTGTCGTCGGTGGCCGGTCGCGGGCGAGACGAGCGCGCCTGCAGCAACTTGCCGCGCGCCGAGGCGAGCAATGCGCCCGTCTCCGGCAGCGTGCGCCCGATGTCCTGCGCGATCTGTTCCAGCGTGCGGGTTTTCACCAGATGCCAGGCGCGGCCCTCGAAGTTCGGCGGCGCATCCAGTCCGAAGCCCGCTTCGATCGCGGCGGCTTCGTCGGCAGGCAACGTGTTGCGCACCTGTTCGCGCGTCCACAAGTAGTACGCGCCTTCCTCGGCGTGGCCGGAAGCATCGGCACTGTCGGCATCCAGCGCGCTGAAGAACGCGCCGTCGCGCGTCGTCATCTCGCGCCGCAGCCAGGCGACGATGCCATGCGCGGCCTGCGCGCAGGCCGGATCGCTCGGCATGCTTGCCTTGTGTGCGTCATCGCCCGCTTGGTTCGCGTCCGCCGCGCGCGCATCATGCTCACTTGTGTTCGCGCCTGCTACGCGCGCGAACAGCGGAAGCAGCAGCGCGTTGTCGTACAACATCTTCTCGAAATGCGGGATGGTCCACGTCGCGTCCACGCAGTAACGGAAAAAACCGCCGTCGAGGTGATCCTGCAGGCCGCGCGCGGCCATGCTGCGCAACGTGGCTATCGCCATGGCCCGCGCTGTCGTGTCCGCGTCCAGCAGCAGTTCCAGTTCGCCGGTGTGCGGAAATTTCGGCGCGCCGCGCGTACCGCCATTGTCCGGATCAAAACGCGCGGCGATGCGCTGGATCGCCAATTTCGCCAGCGACGGATCGGGCACCTCGCCGGCGGTGATCGTGCCGGTGCGCGCAAGCCACTCGCGCAATTGCCCGCCCTGCTCGCGCAACTGCTCGCGCTGCCCGTCGTAGTAAGCCCGCACGCGTTGCAGCAGTTCGCCGAACGCGGGCAGGCCGTGGCGCGGCTGCGGTGGGAAATAGGTGCCCGCGAAGAACGGCGCGAGATCCTGCGGATCGATGAACACCGTCAGCGGCCAGCCGCCGCCGCGTCCCGTCAACGCCTGATGCGCGAGCTGGTACACGCGATCGAGATCGGGGCGTTCCTCGCGGTCGACCTTGATGTTGACGAACAACGCGTTCATCGCCCCGGCGATGGTTGCGTCCTCGAAGCATTCGTGCGCCATCACGTGGCACCAGTGGCACGCGCTGTAGCCGATCGACAGCAGGATCGGCGTGTCGCTGCGTTTCGCGTGGGCCAACGTGGCCGTGTTCCATTCCTGCCAGTGCACGGGATTCACCGCGTGCTGGCGCAGATAGGGGCTGGAGGCGTGGATCAGTTCATTGCGCATGGCGACCCGGGCGTGCAAGCAACGCCATGATAGCCGTACGGATGAAAAGCCCGACTTGCGCCGGGCTTTCTATGGATCAGTTGCCCTTAGGCGCAGCTGCCGGCGCGTCGTCCGCGCCGATGTATTTGCCGAGGAAAGCCTGCATGGTGGTGAACAGTTCCTCGTTGTTCTGCTCGGCGTAGAAACCGTGCAGCTCCTTGGGCTTGGCCAGCCACTCGTACGGCTTGTTGGCCTTGTCCAGCGCGGAACGCAGGTCCGTGGCGTTCTGGAACGGCACGCGCGGATCGTCCTTGCCGTGCACGATGAGGACGGGCACGTTGAACTTGTCGAGTTGGCTGGCCGGGGAAATCGCGTAGGCGTCGTTGTCGCTGCCGATCGCATCCGCGAAATATGTGCGGCCGTTTTTGAAATGGCTCGTATCGCTGCGATCGAAATTGATCCGCCAGTCATAAACGCCCGCGTAGTCGATCGCGCACTTGTAGATATCGGGGGCGAGAATCGGCTGCATCAGCGAGGAATAGCCGCCGAAGCTGCCGCCGAACACGCAAATGCGCTTCGGGTCGGCATAACCTTGCGCGATGGCCCATTTGACCCCGTCGATCAGGTCATCCTGGATGCCGCTGCCGAATTGCCGGTAACCGGAGCGCTCGAAATTGCGACCGCGCCCGCTGGAACCACGGTAATTCACCTGCAGCGTGGCGTAGCCGCGATTGGCGAGAAATGCCGTCCATGGATCAAAGAACCACTCGTCGGCGATGCCGATCGGTCCGCCGTGGGGGATCAATACCAGTGGAAGGTTCTTGCCGTTGCCGCCGAGCGGCAAGGTCAGATAGCCCGCCAGTTGCGTGCCGTCGCGTGCGGCGAAGCGCACGGGCATGCGCTGCGGCATCTGTTTCGGATCGATCCACGGCAATACCTGATAGAGCGGCTGCGCGTGCATCGTGTTGCGGTCAAGCAGCGCGTAGACACCGGGGTTGCGGTCCCCATGCACGTGGATCAGCAGCATCGAACCGTCGTTGCTGGCGTCGGCCAGCGCGACGAAATCGTCCGGATCGCTTTTGGCGAGCGCCTGCATGATCTGCGCATAGGAGCCGTTGTCGACGTATTGCACCTGCGGCTTGCCGTTGGCGCTGAATACCGCGGCGAACGGCGTGTGTTCACCGGGAATCCACATCACGCCGGTTACCGATGAAAACGGATCGGATGCCAGTACCTTGCGGCCGCTGCCGTCCAGACTGCTTTGCACCAGGGCATTGGGACCGCCATCGAGGCTCGCCAGCGCATACAAATGCTGGCCATCGGCGCTGATGGCGAGCGGTTCGAAATACTTGCCCACGAGTGCATCGGGCATGCGCGCCCAGGTCTTGCCGTCGCTGCTGGAAAACGCTTCGGTTTCCAGATGGTCGTCTTCGCCGAAGGCGACCCTGGCAACGCCTCCGGTAGACAGCATATTCATGTCGCCGTGGGCGATTTCGCCGATTTCCCTGGCGCCGCCGCTGACGGCATCCACGTCATACAACTCACTCTTGGATGTGTCCCAGTCGGTGCCATTGGAATTTTGATTGAACAACTGGATATTGAGATAGAAGTGCCCATTCGGAGTTGCCGGCAGTCCTGCGATGGAAGGCCTTCCTTGCGGCAAGCTGAGGAGATTGATATTGCTTTCGCCGCTTCCTCGATTGAATATGCTGTACAGCATTTTCTTCTGCGAGCCATCGTAGTTGACGGCAACGATGTCGCCGGTAGCCGATGGCGCTTCCAACGTGCCGGTTTCCCTGCCTGTAGCCAGGATCAATCGTTTGTCGCTGACCCAGTGGATATCGATCGGCACGTCGCGCAGGGCCATGTCGAGCCGGCTCACGATTTTGAGTTGCGGCAAGCTGAATACGGCCAACTGGTAACTGGCATCGCTGGCGTCGGTGTTCTCGCTGACTGCCAGCGCGAGGTATTTGCCGTCCGGCGACATTACGGGCTGGGTAAGGGTGGGATGTTTGGCGAAATCCGATACCGGCAATTCCGCGGCCATGGCGGCCCCGGCCAGCAGCAGGCACGCGCAAAACCCTGCAATAACGTGGCGCATCTTGTTCTCCCCTTCTGGACTCAGCCGCGCAGTATGCCAAAAACAACGCAACACGGCAGATCGCATGGAGCCGCGCGCGCGGATGCGCTACCGTTGCGCTCTGGCCCGAGGCGCACGTTGCATGGCGGACATCGAATACCCCGCGCTGTACCTGAAACGCGGCGAGGGCGCGCGCCTGCGCGCCGGGCACCTGTGGGTGTTCGCCAACGAAGTGGACGTGGCGCGTTCTCCACTGTCGTCCTTCGAAACGGGCGAACCCTGCGCGATCCTGGATGCGCGCGACAAGCCGCTGGGCGTCGGCTACGTCAATCCGCATTCGCTGATCTGCGCACGGCTGGTATCGCGCGGCCTCGAACATGCGCTGGATGTTGCCCTGCTCGCGGCACGCCTGCGCGTGGCACTGGCGCTGCGCGAGCGGCTGCATGCGGAGCCATATTACCGCCTGCTGTACGGCGAATCCGATGGCGTGCCCGGGCTGACGCTGGATCGTTACGGTGACGTGATCGTCGCGCAGGCGACCACCGCCGGCATCGAGTGCCTGAAACCGCAGGTCGAGGCGGCGGTGCGCGAAGTCCTGCGGCCGCGCGCGATGATCTGGAAGAACGATGCCGGCATCCGCGCGCTGGAACAGTTGGCGATGTACGCCGACATCGCCTTCGGCGAGCTCGTCTCGCCGCTGTGCGTGCGCGAAGGCGGGCTCGAGTTCGCGCTCGACCCGATCGGCGGCCAGAAGACCGGCTGGTTCTACGACCAGCGCGCCAATCGCGACGCGCTGGCGCCGTTCGTCGGGCATGCGCGCGTGCTCGACATGTTCTCGTATCTGGGCGCATGGGGATTGCGCGCCGCGGCGATGGGCGCGCGCGAGGTCGTGTGCGTGGATGCCTCCGCGCATGCCGTGGCGGCCATCGCGGACAATGCGCGCCGCAACGGGCTGGCCGAACGTGTGCGCGCGGAACGCGCGGACTCATTCGATTGCCTGAAAGCGGCGCGTGAAAGGCGCGAGCATTACGACGTCGTGATCCTCGACCCGCCGGCGTTCGTCAAGCGCAAGAAGGACTTGAAGGAAGGCGCGCTGGCCTACCGCCGGCTCAACGAACTCGCGATGCAGGTGCTGGCGCACGACGGCATCCTCGTGACCTGCTCGTGCTCGTATCACATGCCCGCGGACGAATTGCTGCGCGGCGTGCAGCAGGCCGCACGGCATCTGGACCGCCAGGCGCAGGTACTGATGACTTTGCAGCAGGCGCCGGATCATCCGGTGCATCCCGCGATTCCGGAAACCGCCTATCTCAAGGGCTTCGCATGCCGCGTGCTGCCCGCGCAGTGATGTTTCCGCGTTTCCGCCGCGGAGCGTCAGCGGCAGCGAGCCTGTAAGATTGCACGGCTCGCCGCTCGCCGCTCACTCAATGACCCATCCCTATTTCGTCGATTTCAATCCGATCGCGCTGCAGCTCGGGCCGATCGGCGTGCACTGGTACGGCTTGATGTACCTGGGGGGCTTCGTCGGGGCGTGGCTGCTCGGCGAATACCGGCGCAAGCGCGGGTATCTGCCGGTCACGCGCGAGTCGTTCGCCGACCTCGCGTTCTATTGCATGCTCGGCGTGATCATCGGCGGCCGCATCTGGTACATGCTGTTCTATTACGAGTCGAATGTTTCGTCGAACCTGCTCGAATGGATGTGGAAGGAGCCGCTGGCGCTGTTCCGCATCTGGGACGGCGGCATGTCGTTCCACGGCGGGCTGATCGGCGTGCTGGTCGCGAGCCTGTGGTGGTGGTGGCGGCAGCGCGCCACGGTGACGCATTATTTCGACGTGGTGGATTTCGTCGCGCCGCTGGTGCCGGTCGGGCTCGGCCTCGGGCGCATCGGCAATTTCATCAACGGCGAACTGTGGGGCAAGCCGACCATGCAACCCTGGGGCATGATCTTCCCGCACGCGCTGCAGCAGTTGCCGCAATTCGAATCCAGCAGCGTCGCGCAATTGCGCGGGCTGTGGTCCGTCGGCGCGCTGGATGCCTATGCGCGCCAGCCCTCCGAGCTGTACGAAACCTTCCTGGAAGGCGTGGTGATGTTTACCGTGCTGTGGATTTTTTCGGTGAAACCGCGCCGACGGTATGCGGTGTCCGGCCTGTTCGGCCTGATGTACGGCGCGTTCCGCTTCGCGGTGGAATTCGTGCGCATGCCCGATCCCCAGCTCGGCTACCTGCTCGGCACGCACTGGCTGACCATGGGCCAGGTGCAATCGATCCCGCTGATCGTCGCCGGCCTGGCGCTGTTGTGGATGTCGCGCAAGGCGTCGGTGGCGCGGACGGCTGCACTCGCATCCGCGTAGCGGAAGCCGTTACGACCATTTCGCGCGTTTCAGCGCTACGTACAACGTGACGCAGACGCCCACCGTGATGGTGATGATGACGGGATAGGCGTAGCGGTTGGCGAGTTCCGGCATGTCGTGGAAGTTCATGCCGTACCAGCTCGCCAGCAGGGTCGGCGCGGCCAGCAGTGCGGCCCAACCCGCGAGGCGCTTGACCACCTCGTTCTGGCGCACGCTGATCAGCGACAGGTTCACGTTCATCGCCGCGCCGAGCATTTCGCGCATCGAACCGATCGCGTCGTTGACGCGCGACACGTGGTCGTACACGTCGCGGAAGTACACGCGTACCTCGTCGCGCACCAGTCCCGCGTGCATGCGCACGAGCTGGTTGAGGATGTCCTGCAGCGGCGCCACCGCCAGTTTCAGCGTCAGCAATTCGCGCTGCATGTCGTACAGGCGCTTGATGGTGCTGCGGCGGTAATCCTCGGCGAAAACCTCCTGCTCCAGTTCCTGCAGCTCCTGCTTGAAGTCCTGCACGATCGGCAGGAAGTTGTCGACGATGAAATCCAGCACCGCGTACAACGCGTAACTGGGGCCGAGCGCGAGGTGTTCGCGCGTCTGTTCGCAGGCGCGCCGCGCCGGCGCGTACGAGAGCGAGGCGCCATGGCGCACCGTCAGCAGGTAGCGTGGCCCGAGGAAGAGATGCGTTTCGCCGAAGGCGATGTTGCCGTCCACCAGTTGCGCGGTCTGCGCGACGATGAACAGCGAGTCGCCGTAGGCCTCGATCTTGGGCCGCTGGTGCGCGGTGTGCGCATCCTCGATCGCCAGTTCGTGCAGGCCGAACTCCTCCTGCATCTTCATCAGCAGCGCTTCGTCCGGTTCCACCAGGCCGACCCAGACGAAGGTTCCCGGCTGCTCCAGCACGTCGCTGATTTCGTCGAGCGAGATGTCGCGCAGTCTTTCGCCGTGCGCGCCGTAGGCGACGCAATTGGCGATCATCGGTCCGGTCGAAGGCGTATCCATGCGCGGATGATGCGCGCGCAGGTTTGCAGGGGCAAGACAAGCCGCATGTCGCGCACGGAATCCCGAAGGGCGCGCTGGAATTTGCCTGCGCGGCTCTAGGCGATGGCGACGCGCGGAAGTGCCGATCGCACGCCTGCGGCAAGCCCGATCCATGCGGGCAGCGCGAACAGGATCCACGGCAGGTTGCGTTGCGGCAGCCATCCGGAGAGATGGCCGGCGAGCGCGATCAGCGCGGCAAGCACGAAGGCCGCCGCGAGCACGGTCGCGAACCGGTCGGCACGCGCGGTCGGTCTGCGCGTGCGCAGCAAGGCGGGAACCAGCAGCCACGCGAGCGGATTGAACAGCAGCAGGTTCTCGTTGGCCCAGGCCGAGTGGTGCGTGGTGGCCAGCCACAGCACCAGCATCAGCGTGCCGGCGATGCCCGCGAGCAACGCGTATGCCGTGCCGATGAATGCGAATGCGGCACGCGCGATGCGATGGCGACGTCGCAACCATGCGCACAGCGCGAGTGCGATTCCGCAGCCCGCGCCGGCCGCGAACAGCGGCCAGCGCAAGTCCGGCGCCTCCGCCGGCGGCGCGAGAAGGCGCGCGCGAGACAGATTCAATTCGGTGAGCACCATCGGCCGTCCCTCGGCAGTGCGCGCCGTGCGCAGGGTCTGCATCAATTCCTGCGGCAGGAAACTGCCGCTCCAGCCGTCGAGACGCTGGTCCGCGTACGGGCCGAGGCCGAGGTCGAGCAGCAGCATCAGCCACGGCTGGTTCGCCATCAGGCGGTCTGTCTGCGAGCGGTAGGTGAAATCCCGCGCCTGCGGTTGCGCCTGCGCGCGCAGCGCGCCGTCGAGCACGTGGTCCAGCGCGTCGCGGATGCGGGTGGTGCAGTTGCTGGTGTAGTAGTCATAGGCATAACGCGCGTGCTGCGGCTGCACGTTCCACACCAGGAAATCGCGCAACGCCGCGCGCTGCGCGGGGGCGAGGTCGAGGCGCTGCACTTCGATCCAGCGGCCTTCCTGTTCGTATTGCGAGACGTCGTCCGCCGCCGGCCATGCCGCGGCCATGTAGTTCATGCGGCCGCGCGCGAAGTTGAGGAAGAAATCCTTCTGGTCGAAATCGAACAGGCCGTAGTTGAAGGCGATGGCCTCGCCGTCGCGCACGTCGGTGAGCACCAGCGCGTCGTGGCCGAAGCGTTCCCAGTAGACCGCGCCGGGACCGTAGGTATAGAGGTCCACCCGCAGTTCTTCGCCCGTCGCATGCGCGACGTCGGCGTGGGCGGGAGCTGCCCACGTTGCGAGTGCCAGCAGCGAAAGGAACGCGAGCGTTGTCGCGCGATCGAGAATCGGCATGCTTCCAGTCCGTCGCCTCGGCGAAGGCCGAGGCCCCTTGGCGATGCCACATGATAAGAGCAAAGAAGCTGGATTCCGGATCGCCGCTTCGCGGCGTCCGGAATGACGATGAGGTTCATTAGGCTTTTCCGCTCACCGCTCACCGCTCACCGCTCACCGCTCACCGCTCACCGCTCACCGCTCACCGCTGTTCGCCTTGTGCACGCGGAACTGCAGCACGCGGCGATCGTCGGCGCGCGTGACCTTGAAGGCGAATCCTTCCAGTGCGATTTCCTCGCTCGGCTCCGGCAGGTGGCCTATCCCGGCCGTGACCATGCCGCCGATGGTGTCGTATTCCTCATCGGAGAATGCGCTGCCGAGTTGTTCGTTGAAATCCCCGATCGGCGTCAACGCGTCCACCAGCCATTCGGACTCGCCGGCAGGCACGATCAGGCTGGGCGCGATGGCGTCATCGTGCTCGTCGTCGATCTCGCCGACGATTTCCTCGAGGATGTCCTCGATGGTGATCAGTCCCGCGGCGCCGCCGTATTCGTCGACTACCATCGCCATGTGGTTGCGCGAGCGGCGCAGTTCGGCCAGCAGCACGTTGAGGCGCATCGATTCCGGGATCATCATCGCCGGGCGCAGCAGCGCGCGCACGTCGGCGGGCTTGCCCTGCGCGCAGTCGCGCAGCAGATCCTTGGCCAGCAGGACGCCGAGGATTTCGTCCTTGTCCTCGCCGTGCACCGGGAAACGCGAATGGCCGGATTCGACCACGCTGTGGAGGATGGCGGCGGGATCGTCGTCGATGGCCAGCATCACCATCTGCGCGCGCGGCACCATCACGTCGTCCACCGAAAGATGCGAGACGCGCATCGCGCCCTCGATCATCGCGTAGGTATCGCCGGAAAGCAGGCCATTGGCCTGTGCCTCGCGCAACTCGGCGAGCAATTCCTCGCGGTTGCGCGGTTCACCGGAAAGCATGTGGCCCAGACGGTCCCACCATGAACGGTGGGCGGGGCCGGTAGTACTGGGAGGTTCTGCCGACATAGAAGAGTCACGTCCCCGGAGGGGCGGAACCGCCAGTTTAGCGAAGTCGGGCGTTGCCTGCAGCAGCGCCTTTCCTGGCGGGCGTCATGCCTGCCGTGCCCAGGCCAGATAAGGATCCGGGATGCCGAACGAAGCGAGCGCGCGCACTTCCTGCGCCTTCATGCGCGCCGCGTCCTTCGCGGTGTGGTGATCGTAGCCCAGCAGGTGCAGGACGCCATGCGCCGTCAGGTGCGCGTAATGATCCCGCAGCGGGATGCGCAATTCGCGCGCGGCGCGCGCGACCACGGGGGCGCAGATCACCAGGTCCCCGAGCAGGGGCGTGCTGACCCCGCGCGGAACCTCCGCGGGAAAGGACAGTACGTCGGTGGCGCGATCCTTGTCGCGGTAACGCCAATTCAGCGCGTGGCCCTCGCGCGCGCCGACGATCCGGATCGACAATTCCGCCGGCTTGCGATGGCGCGCGTGCAGCAACGTCGTTTCGACCCAATGCCGGAAACTCGTCGCCGACGGAATGCCGCGGCGCGCAACCGCGTAATTGACGTGGACTTCACTTCCCGTCGTCGGCATCGCGTGCCTCCGCCGCTTCGTAGGCGCGCACGATCTTCGCCACCAGCGGATGCCGCACCACGTCGCGCGAAGTGAAGAAGGTGAAACTGATGCCGTCCACGCCGCGCAACACCTCGATCACGTGGCGCAGGCCGGAACGCGCGTTGCGCGGCAGGTCCACCTGGGTCACGTCGCCTGTGATCACCGCGACGGTGCCGAAGCCGATGCGCGTCAGGAACATCTTCATCTGCTCGACCGTGGTGTTCTGCGCCTCGTCGAGGATGACAAACGAGTCGTTCAAGGTCCTGCCGCGCATGTAGGCCAGCGGCGCGATCTCGATCACGTTGCGCTCGATCAGCTTGGCCACGCGCTCGAAGCCGAGCATCTCGTACAGCGCGTCGTACAACGGCCGCAGGTAGGGATCGACCTTCTGCGTGAGGTCGCCCGGCAGGAACCCGAGTTTCTCGCCGGCTTCCACCGCCGGGCGCACCAGGATCAGGCGTTGCGCGCGGCTGGCTTCCAGCGCTTCCACCGCCGACGCGACCGCAAGATAAGTCTTGCCGGTGCCGGCAGGGCCGACGCCGAAATTGATGTCGTGGGTGGCGATCGCATGCAGGTAGCGCATCTGGTTGGGACCGCGCCCGCGGATCACGCCGCGTTTCACCTTGATCGCGACTTCCTGTGCGCTTTCCGCCGCGCGCTCGGCCAGCGCATCCACGCCGGATTCCGACAGGCGCAGGTTGACGTCCTGGCCCGTCAGCGTTTCTTCCGCGGTGGCCGCGTAGAGCTCGCGCAGCACGCGCGCGCCGGCCTTCACGGCGTAATCTTCGCCGATCACGCGGAACACGTTGCCGCGATTATTGATCTCCACGCCGAGCCGCAATTCGACCTGGCGCAGGTGTTCGTCGAACGGCCCGCACAGGTTGGCCAGCCGCTGCGCGTCGTCCGGTTCGAGCACTAGGTCGTGCTGGGTGAGGGCGTCGGTCATGCGGCAGCGATGTCGGCTTGGGCAACGCGCGCACGCAGCGAATTCGTCATCGCCGCGGTGATGGTCACGTCCACAAACCGGCCGATCATCTTCGCGTCGCCGGGGAAGTTCACCGAGCGCATGTTTTCGGTCTTGCCGGTGAGTTCGTGCGGATCGCGCGCGCTCGGGCCGGTGACCAGCACGCGCTGCACGCTGCCGACCATCGCCTCGCTGATCGTCATCGCGTGCGCGTTGACGGCGTTCTGCAGCGCCGTCAGGCGTGCGTGCTTCACTTCTTCCGATGTGTCGTCGTGCAGGCCGGCGGCGGGCGTGCCGGGGCGGCGCGAATAGATGAAGGAGAACGACTGGTCGAAGCCGACGTCCTCGATCAGCCTCATGGTCTGCGCGAAATCCGCATCGGTTTCGCCGGGGAAGCCGACGATGAAATCCGACGAGACGGAAATGCCGGGCCGCACCGCGCGCAGCTTGCGGATCTTCGCCTTGAATTCCAGCGCGGTGTAGCCGCGCTTCATCGCGGCGAGGATGCGGTCGGAACCGGATTGCACCGGCAGGTGCAGGTAATTCGCCAGCTTCGGCTCGTCGCGGTAGGCGGCGACCAGCGAGTCGGAGAACTCCAGCGGGTGCGAGGTGGTGAAGCGGATGCGGCCGATCTCGTCCAACTGCGCGATCGCGCGGATCAGCAGCGCGAGGTCGGCCACCTTGCCGTCGTGCATCGGTCCGCGATACGCATTGACGTTCTGGCCGAGCAGGTGGATTTCGCGCACGCCCTGTTCGGCCAGCGCGGCGACTTCCGCCAGCACGTCGTCGAACGGGCGCGAGATTTCGGTGCCGCGCGTGTAGGGCACCACGCAGAACGCGCAGTACTTGCTGCAGCCTTCCATGATCGAGACGAACGCGCTCGGGCCTTCCGCGCGCGGTTCCGGCAGTGCGTCGAATTTTTCGATTTCCGGAAACGAGATGTCCACCTGCGGCCGGCCGCTGGCGCGGCGCGCCTCGATCAGTTCGGGCAGGCGATGCAAGGTCTGCGGGCCGAACACCAGGTCGACGTAAGGCGCACGCTTCACGATGGCCTCGCCCTCCTGCGAGGCGACGCAGCCGCCGACGCCGATCAGCACGTCCGGGTTTGCCTGTTTCAGCTCCTTCCAGCGGCCGAGCTGCGAGAACACTTTCTCCTGCGCCTTCTCGCGGATCGAGCAGGTGTTCACCAGGATCACGTCGGCTTCGGCGACGTCGTCGGTGCGCTGCATGCCGCGCGCGGCGCCAAGCACTTCCTCCATCTTGCGGGAGTCGTACTCGTTCATCTGGCAGCCGTGGGTCTGGATGAAAAGTCTTCCAGGAGCAGGTTTTCCGGCAGCAGGTTTCCCGGAAGCGACCTTTTCAACGGCCGGCTTTTCAACTGCGGGCTTGCCGGCGGAGGGGTTTTCGACGCGGAGGGGCATGGCAGATACGGTGAAACAGTTGGCAGTTTAGTTTAGCGCGCGGGCGCGGACGGGTCCGGCATAGCGTCGGCGCTTGGCAGCGCGGGGTTGCGGGCGCACACTTGCCTCGCCATGAAAGCCGTTGCAGCCGGGGAAGGGCGGGATCGTCGCCGCGCAGTGCGCGCCGGGGTCGGCCTGCACCCGGGGTTTGCGCGGAACACCATAGCAGCCCTGGTGTTATTCGCGGGCACCTTCGCGTGTGGCACAGCATTCGCCGGGTTGTACCAGTGCATCGGCAGCCAGGGCGAAACCGTGTTCGCCAGTCATGCCGCGGGATACAAGGATTGCAAAAAACTGGGAGGCTTCGATGCGCCTGCGCCGGTGCCGCGCGCACCGCACGCGGAAAAGATCCCGGCGGTGGCGATCGCGACGCAGCCTGCGGCACCGATCCACGAATTCGTGCCGGCCGCATACGCGCCACCGGAACCCGCCACGCCCGCCACGCCACCGAAGGAAGTGAAGGCGAATCCGGCGGTGATCACCATCACGCCGTTGCACGAGGCCAATGCGCCGGTGGTGCAGACGTTGCCTTCGCCCAATGGGCTCGACATCGAGAAACCCTGGCCGATGGAACTGGTGGACGCGATCGCCATCGACCTGTTGCCGCGCGCGCTGGCGTCGCCGGCCGCTCCCGCGTCCTCCGCCGGCAATCCGGGCGCGCCTTTGCCGCGTTCCGCCGGCGCGCAGGAACCGGCTTCGCCGTCGGTCGTGCCGGCATCGTTCGTGGAGAAGGTCGATCCGCCGCAACCGCCAAAGCGCGGCGCGGTCTACAAGATCGCGCGCACCGACGGCAGCGTGGAATACACCAACATCGCGACGCGCGCGCAGGGGCCGAACGCGAAGATGCTGTTCACCTATCTCATCACCTGTTACGCGTGCAACGTGCATTCGCGCGTCGACTTCAACACGGTCGCGTTGCACCTCGACGAATACGACGACGACATCCGCGCCGCCGCCGCGCACAACGGCATCAGCGAGGCGCTGCTGCGCGCGGTGATCCACGCCGAATCCGGCTTCAATCCGCGCGCGCTTTCCTACAAGGGCGCGCAGGGGCTGATGCAGTTGATGCCCGGCACCGCCAGCGACCTCGGCGTCACCGACGCCTTCGACATCGGCCAGAACATCCGCGGCGGCGCGGAATACCTCGCCATGCTGCTGCGCGATTTCGGCGGCAACGTCAGCCTCGCCGCCGCGGCGTACAACGCCGGCGAAGCCGCCGTGCGCAAATACAACGGCGTGCCGCCGTACGACGAGACGCAGGTGTACGTCAAACGCGTGGCCCTGCTGCGCGAGCGCTACCTGAAGGCCCTGCACCCGACCACGCTGGCCGCGGCGGGCGTGCAGTAAGTTTCAAACAACGACGGCGGGATTCGCTACGCTGCTCCCGCCCTACGCGAGCTTTAGATGTCGCGGCGACAAGTGGCAACGAGTCAAAGCTTGGCTAGAGGCCGTTAGTTCTACACACGGCATTTAGGGGTGCCAATGAAAACCATAAAGATAGTCACATTATTTCTTGCAGTTGTTCCTGCGCTATCTGCTTGCTCATACACAGCGCAAGCTACTAAGACTCGGCCGGCTTACCAAACAAGTGCCGATTGCAAGACACAATGGGAGCACGTGAGCGGTATAGAAAAATATTGGTTTCCTGGGAGCGTAGAACCACCAAATTACATTATGTATAAAAATCATCTAATCCAAGCATGGGAGACAATCGGCGATGTTTACTACCATGGCTGTCCCGAAGCTGGCATCGCTGAGAACAAGCAGAAAGCATTCTTCTGGTATCAAAGTGCTGCTCTAGAGCATGTAGATACTTCGCAATACAAAATTGGCATGATGCTTATAAATGGTGACGACGTGCCCACCGATCGGAAGCGGGGCATGGAGTGGCTCACATCGGCCGCAATCGAGGGTTCGACCGAAGCTAGGTCATATCTCGCCAGCGTCGGCATGCAAGCGCCCCCAGTAATATCTCCAAATTCATATGAGACTTATCAGGAATTGGCGAGGCAAAAACTAATAGAAGGAGAACAAAGGGATCGAGCCGCCGTCATGCGAGATTTAGGAAACCTCGCAGTAAACACCGTAAAGCTGGTTTCCCAAGCGGTGATCGACTACTCCTTGCCGCAGGGTGCGAATTACACCCACAAGCCCGCAGTACGCTATGTAGAGCGTACTGAGCCTGTTTTTTGCTCAGTTTATGCTAACTCAAGTCAGGTATTTAATACGGTCTATGTAAATGCACAGGTGTTTTGCCATTGATATTTCGCGACATATAGCAAGCGTAGGGCGGGAGTAGCGCAGCGAATACCGCCCTACGCTTGAACAAACATGGGTTTGGCGGGAACGGCGACGCCGGTTCCGCCCTGCACCCGTCACACGCGATACATGCACCCTGCAAAACGAAGAAGGACCTTGCGGCCCTTCTTGTCTTCGGCGGGTCACGAGCGAGGCCCTTTCCACGCGCACCGACAGCGTCATCGCAACGGGATGGGAGCGCAGGCATCACTCACTCAGGAGCCATTCCATTCGGTCTCGACGATCTGGCGATGGTGGTATTCCTGCGACTGGAAGGTGTTTTCGCTTTCCTGTTTGCCGGCGACGGCGCCGGCCATCGTTGGCGCGGTACGGCACTGACCGCCATCGTTGTGGAATCCGGATTGCGTCAGATAATCTCCGAACTTGACGCCGCCAGCGTTGGTCGCAGAGCTGAGGGAAAACACGCGGCTGAAGTATTCGACGTGGTTGTTTCCGCCGTAGCAATATTCGAAAGCCGTCTGCTTTTGCTGATACATGGCGTTGCGTTGGGCCGCTCCGTTGCCGAGCGTGCCGGCCCCCGCCACGGTGAACGTTGCCGCCGTCAGAGTCGCGAACAGCAGTGCAGATGTCGATCTCATGATTTCACCTGGAGTTGTTTGAGCAGCATTACGGAATCGCATGGACGCCTGGCTCCATGCAGTCAACTGCCAGCCCAGTCGATCTCGACGACTTTGCGGTGGTGGTATTCCGCCGCCGCGCTTTGGCGGTTTTGTTTCTCGGCGGCGGCGCCGGCCATCGTTGGCGCGGTAATGCATTGCGCGCCATTGGTGCGGTCGCCTATTCCGTCCAGGTAGTGCGTAAACGCAACACCCTCGTTGGCTTGGGCCTCGTGACTCCAGGTAGTGGTAGCCAACGGGAACACGCGGCTGTAATACTCGGTATATGGGTTCCCGCCATAGCAGAAGGCGAAAGACGTCGAGTTGCTTCGGGCCCACCCGTTGCCCGTCGTACCCGCCCATGCTGGAGCAGACGTTGTCGCCGTCAGAGTCAGTGCCGCGAGCAGAAGTACAGTTGTCGATCTCATGATTCCCTCCATTGGACTGGTGGATTCGCCGCAGCCGGTTGGCGGGCGATGTGAAATCGATTTTTCAAGGTATCAATGAGGGTTTGCCCCCACAAGTGCCAACTCGCTCAGCCCCGATCCGTCGCTCCCGTCGTCCGTATCTCCGGCCTTCTCGCCAGCACCACGTCGGCATGGAATGGCGTGCCGTCGCGCAGGCCTGATACTTCCACGGTAGAGCCGGGTTTCATTTCCGCCTCGCGGTTGCGCAGGTCGGCGGGATCGATCACCGGTTGCTTGCCGAGCTGCAGCAACACGTCGCCGGGTTGCAGGCCGGCTTTCGCGGCCGGGCCGCCGGGATAAACGTCGGTGACGGTGGCGCCGCGCGCGGCGGCCGGCAGGCCGGAATCGGCGGCGACGGTGACGCCGGTGTAGTCGGCGCCCAGCCAGCCGCGCATCACGCTGCCGTGTTCGACGATCTGCTCCAGCACCATCTTGGCGGTGCGCACCGGGATGGCGAAGCCGATGCCTTCCGCGCCGGCCCCGCGTTCGAGCATGGCGGTGTTGATGCCGACCAGTTGTCCGCGCGCACTCACCAGCGCGCCGCCGGAATTGCCCGAGTTGATCGCCGCGTCGGTCTGGATGAAATCCTCGTACGGCGACAGGCTGAGCTGGCGGCCGATCGCGCTGACGATGCCCATGGTCACCGCCTGGCCGATGCCGAACGGGTTGCCGATGGCCAGCACCACGTCGCCCACGCGCGGGGCTTCGGTGTCGGTGCTGATGGAAGGCAGCTTGCCGGCATCCACTTTCAGCACCGCGAGGTCGGTGTCGTTGTCGCTGCCGATGACGCGCGCGTTCGCCACCCGGCCGTCGTAGAGCATCACCTGGATGTCGTCGGCGCCAGCGATGACGTGGTTGTTGGTCAGCACATAGCCGTCCTGGGTGAAGATCACGCCCGAACCGAGGCTTTGCTCGCGGCGCCTGAGCGGCTGGCCGGTATCGCCGCCGAATATGCGTTGCATGAAGGGATCGGGGAACACCTGCACCTGACGTTCGGTGACGATCTTGTTGGCATAGATGTTGACCACCGCGGGCGCGGCGCGCTCCACCGCGTCCGCATAGGACACCGGGCCTTCGCCGGGCGACGCTTGCGATGAGGCCGGGGTTTGTTGCTGAACGTGCGGCGCGGGCGCGGACATGCCCAGACGCTCGCGCAGGCGGCCACCCAGGCCAGGCCACAGCAGGCCGATCAAGAAGGCGGCGGCGAGGCCCGCCACCGCGAATTGCAGGAAGAACAGGAGCGGTCGGGTGATACGAGGCATGTTCTGCATCGCGTGCAGCGGCGTTGTGCACGGCGGGGGCGATCGTTAAACTAACACGATTTTGGGGCTGGCCTGTTGCGAGATGAGGGCTCTTTTGGTTCGCTGGTCAGATGGCCCGAGTGAGATGCTGTTGATCTTCAGCCCCCTTGAGTCAAGGGGGCGAGCAAACCCGCAGGGTTTGCTGGGGGTTGTGGAAGTCTGGTCGTGTGGGTAGAACGCGAATCAACCGGGATCCGATTCGGAGTTTCCTGAGTGTGGAGAATCTTTTGATGGCGAACGAAGAGGTCAACCAGGGCCGGCGCAGGTTCCTGGCGGGCACCACCGCGGTACTGGGCGGCGTCGGCGTGGTCGCCACCGCGATTCCCTTCATCAAGTCATGGGAACCGAGCGCGCGCGCCAAGTCCGCCGCGGCGCCGGTCACCGTCGACATCAGCCCGATCGAAGCCGGCCAGATGGTTCGTTATGCATGGCGCGGCCTGCCGGTCTTCATCGTCAACCGCACCCAGGACCAGCTTGCCGGCCTGCCGGCGCAGGATTCGCGACTGAAGGATCCGAACAGCCTGAACACCGACCAGCAGCCGAAGTACTGCCAGAACGAACATCGCTCGATCAAGCCGGAATGGCTGGTGGTGGTCGGCATCTGCACGCACCTCGGTTGCGTGCCCGACTACAAGGGCGAAGTGCGGCCGGAACCTTTCGATCCGGCATGGAAGGGCGGGTTCTACTGTCCCTGCCACAAGTCGCGTTACGACATGTCCGCGCGCGTGTACGACGGCGTGCCGGCGCCTGCCAACCTGGTGGTGCCGCCGTACCATTTCGTCACCGACACGCAAGTGCAGATCGGCGTTGATCCCAACGCAAACGGAGTAGGGGCCTGATCACCGTTAGCCAAACGGCCGCGCCGTCGGCCCTTTGCCTGCAGGGCAAGGAAGAACGAGGAAGATGTATGTCGATACTTCAACGAGTGATGACGCAGCCATGCGGGCAGAGGGCCACGGCCCTTCGGGTTGCTCCGCAGCGGCCGCCATACTGCGGCGCGCACCTTGACCATAGACCGAGCTATGGCACTGCGACGCACGCCTTGTCTGACAATCGCTGCGAAAGCAACGCGGTTCGCTTGGTCAACGGCGAGCAGGCCCCAGCATGACCGAGCATGTGACCATCCGTCCGCGCAACCGCGTGCTGGCCTGGGTCGAGGAGCGGCTGCCGATCCTGTCGTTCACCGCCTCGCACACCACCGGCTATTACGCGCCGAAGAATTTCAACGTGATGTACTACTTCGGTTCGCTGGCGCTGCTGGTGCTGGTGAACCAGATCGTCACGGGCATCTTCCTGACGATGAACTACAACCCGAGCGCGGCGGGCGCCTTCGCCTCGGTCGAATACATCATGCGCGACGTGGAGTGGGGCTGGCTGATCCGCTACATGCACGAGGTCGGCGCGTCGATGTTCTTCATCGTCGTGTACCTGCACATGTTCCGCGGGCTGATGTACGGCTCCTACAAGAAGCCGCGCGAATTGGTCTGGCTGCTCGGCATGTTGATCTTCCTCACGCTGATGGCGGAAGCCTTCATGGGCTACGTGCTGCCGTGGGGCAACATGTCGTTCTGGGGCGCCAAGGTGATCATCTCGCTGTTCAGCGCGATCCCGGTGATCGGCAACGACCTGGTGACCTGGATCATGGGCGACTTCCTGCCGGCCGACGCGACGCTCAACCGCTTCTTCGCGTTGCACGTGATCGCGTTGCCGTTGGTGCTGCTGCTACTGGTGGTGCTGCACCTGGCCGCGCTGCACGAAGTCGGTTCCAACAATCCGGACGGCGTGGAGATCAAACAGAAGAAAGGCCCGGACGGCCATCCGCTGGACGGCATTCCGTTCCATCCGTACTACACGGTGAAGGATTTGTTCGGCACCGGCGTGTTCCTGCTGATCTGCGCCTTCGTCATCTTCTTCGAGCCGACTGTCGGCGGCTGGTTCCTCGAGCACGACAACTTCGTCCCGGCCAACAACCTGGTGACGCCGCTGGAAATCAAGCCGGTGTGGTACTTCACGCCGTTCTACGCGATCCTGCGCGTGATCCCGAGCAAGGGTCTGGGCGTGATCGCGCTGCTGTGCTCGATCGTGGTGCTGTTCCTGGTGCCGTGGCTGGATCGCGGCAAGGTCAAGTCAATCCGCTATCGCGGCACGGGTTACAAGGTCGCGCTGGCGCTGTTCGCGATCGTGTTCGTGCTGCTGGGTTCGATCGGTGCCGGCAAGACCACCGAATGGATTCCGCAACTCTTCGGCGCGAACGCGGACATCACCACCATCGAGAACGCCTTCGGCCGCACCCTGACCGTGCTGTATTTCGGGTTCTTCCTGTTCCTGTGGGCCTACACCTATTTCGGGTGGGAGAAGACGAAGCCGGTGCCGGACCGCGTCACGATGGCGGAACATTGAAGCCGGTGCGCTTCCCTGCGCAAAGCACAAAGCGGGCATCCGTGTCCGTGGTTTATGCGCTATCCCTGCGCGTGAAAGCAGCCATTCATGGCTGCACTTCTGGAAAGAGCGAGCAAGTTCGATGAGCAAGTTGAATACAGTGGTCTTCGCGCTCTTGCTGCTCGCCGGCATGGGTGCCGTGCACGCGGAAGAAGGCGGTTACCCGAATGCCGACACCAACGTCGCCGACCAGGCGTCGTTGCAGCGCGGCGCCAGGCTGTACTTCAACTATTGCGTGGGCTGCCACTCGCTGCAGTACCTGCGCTACTCGCGCATCGCGGAAGATCTCGGGCTGAGCGAGCAGCAGGTGATGGATTCGCTGGATTTCACGGGCGCCAAGTTCGGCGAACCGGTGATTTCATCGATGCCGGCCGCGGACGCCGAAAAGTTCTTCGGCAAGACCCCGCCGGATCTCTCGCTGGAAGTGCGCGCCAAGGGCGCGGACTGGGTCAGTGCCTACCTGCATTCCTTCTACCTGGATCCGGCGCGGCCGGTGGGCTGGAACAATTCGGTTTTCCCGAACGCCTCCATGCCGTTCCCGTTGTGGGAGCTGCAGGGCGTGCAGACCGCGGTGATGTCCCCGGCCAAGCCCGGCGAGGATGCCACGGTGGAAAAGCTGGTGCTGAAACAGCCCGGCAGCATGACGCCGCAGCAGTACGATCAGGCCGTGCGCGACCTCACGTCGTTCCTGGAATACGCCTCCGAGCCCGCGGCGCTGAAACGCACCGCGATCGGCGCGTGGGTATTGATCTATCTGGCGCTGTTCACGTTCGTGGCCTTGATCCTCAAGAAGGAATACTGGAAGGACGTGCATTGACGCGCATGTGTGAGCTGCAGGCCATCGATGGCCTGCTCGCAGGTCGAGCGGATCCATGCCCGATCCGGAACTGAGGGGAATCCATCGTCATGACCCAAACCGCCCGTTCGCGCTCCGTACTCACGCTGTTCACCGCGGCCGAGAACGTCCAGTGCCATCGCGTGCGCATGGTGCTGGCCGCCAAGGGCGTCGGTTACGATCGCGCCGAGGAAACCCTCGGCAAGCCGAGCGAAGAACTGCTGCAGTTCAATCCGTACGGCGATGTGCCGACCCTGCTGGATCGCGACCTGGTGCTGTATCAGCCGGCCCTGATCTGCGAATACCTCGACGAACGCTATCCCCATCCGCCGTTGATGCCGGTCGATCCGCTGTCGCGCGCGCGCCTGCGGCTGGCTTGCGTCCGCATCGAGCGCGAATGGCTGCCGCTGATCGATGCGATCCAGGCCGGCGGTCGCCCGTCCGAACCCGCGCGCCGCAAGTTGCGCGATTCGCTGATGGAGGCGCTGCCGCTGTTCAAGGCCTCCAAGTTCTTCCTCAATCCCGAGATGAGTCTGGCCGATTGCCTGGTGGCTCCGGTAATCTGGCGGCTGCCGATGCTCAATGTGCAGCTGCCGCGCGAAGGCAAGCCGATTCTGGATTACGGCGAGCGCATCTTTCGCGGCCAGGGTTTCGCGCGCAGTCTGACGACGGACGAACGCGCGTTGCACGAAATGAACATTTGAGCGGACGCATGACAAGTTTGCCCCCGGACCGCGACGTGACCGATCAGCCCGCCATGACTTCCAACCGACCCTATCTGCTGAGGGCGGTGTACGACTGGATCGGCGACAACGGGCTCACGCCCTACATCCTGGTGGACGCTACGCGTCCCGGCGTGCTCGTGCCGGCGCACACGGTCCGCGAGGGCAAGGTGGTGCTGAACCTCGCGATGCGCGCGGTCGCCAATCTGGAGCTGGGCAACGATCGCGTGCGCTGCCTCGCGCGTTTCGGCGGGGTCAGCCATACGATCGACGTGCCGGTCGATGCGATCGTGGCAGTCTACGCGCACGAGAACGGGCAGGGCATGATGTTCCCGCGCGAAGAAGGCGGCACGGCAACAGTGGAAGGCGCCAACGGCATGCGCATCGAGGAAACGCAGGGCAACGACGCGCCTTCGCTTCCTGTCGCGCAGTCTTCCGAACCTCCGCCGAAAGGTCCGCCGAAGTTGCGCGTGATCAAGTGATCGCCTGATGCGCGAAAGCGCGGCGAGCACGTCCCGCTGCCGGTTCAGTGCAACGTCCTGCGCCCGCGCCCGATCGGGATCACGTTGCTGCCGATGGCGATATCGCCTGCGGGCGTCGGCCGCAACGGCACAGGACCCAGCGCCATCGCGGGTGGCACGGTGACCTCCGGCACGGAGCTTGCGCGCAGCGGCAGGCTGTAATTCAACAGGCGGCCGCCGACCAGCGTCAGCTGCGCGGCATGCCGGTCGTCGCCGGCGTAACTGAGTTCGAAGCCGTAACGGCGCACCAGCCGCAACCTGCCGTCGCGCAACAGCAGCCGCAGCGCCTGCAGTGCGACGCTCTGGTCCAGCATCTGCGCGCCGTGCCCCGCGCACAGGCGCCGCGCATACGCAATCGCACGTTCGCGCGCGCGCAAGGCGGCATGCCAGAGCAGGCCCAGGGCGATGCAAATCGATAGCGGCAGCAGGGCATCAGTCACAGAAATTCCCGTCCGGCATGGGCATTGTAAGGCCCAGATGCGGCCGCGACGGCCGGAAAAAAAGCCAGGGGGTGGCAAATGCAACTGACCTTCGCGGGCGGCGAGCACGCGCCCTTCGTCTTGCCGGAAGGGCTCATCGAAATCGGCGCGACATCGGCCGCGGCGGTGGTGCTGGCGCAGCCGGGAATCGCTTCCACGCACGCACGCATCGAGCGCCATGGGGAACGCGTGCAACTGCGGCCCTGCGCGCAACCGGTGCGCCTGAACGGGCGGCCGCTGCGCGACGCCATCCTGTTGAAGCCGGGCGATACCGTGGAATTCGCTTCGGTACGCTGCCGGGTGAACCGGGAACAAGTTGCAGGCGACATCCGGCAACACACGCGCTTGCGCACGGCGGTGCCGCGCTTCGTGCTGCGCGGCGTGTCCGGGCCCACCTTCGGTCGCAACTTCGGCATCGACGGCGAACTGACGCTGGGCCGCCAGTCGGATTGCGACATCAGCATTCCTGCGGGCGAAATCTCCCGACGCCATGCCCGCCTGCGCCTCGTGCCCGACGGCGTGCTGGTGGAAGACCTGAATTCCGCCAACGGAACCTGCATCAACGGCGAGCGGGTCCACAACGGCTTGTTGAAACCCGGCGACGAGCTGGCGCTGGATACGGTGAGGTTCATGCTGTTGGCGCCGACGGTCGAAGTCGTCGCGCGCAAGTCGGCGCAACATACTGCCGCGAAGAGCCGGCACCTGCTGCGGATCGCGGCATGGAGCGTGGCGGCGATCGCACTGGTGCTGCTGGCGGCGAAGGCGTTCACAGCCGGGTTCTGATCCGGATCAGCAACGCATCCGACCGCGATGCTTGCGGCGCCTATTCGAAGCGCATCGACAGGTCGATCGCGTGGATGTGCTTGGTCAACGCGCCGACCGAAATGTAATCCACGCCGCTTTCCGCGATGGCGCGCACGCGCGCGAGGTCGACGCTGCCGGAAACTTCCAGTGGGACTCGTCCGGCCGCCAGCGCAACGGCCTCGCGGAGCATCGCGGGGGTGAAGTCGTCCAGCAACACGCGATCGGCGCCGTTGCGCAGCGCGGTTGCCAGTTCGTCCAGCGATTCCACTTCGACTTCCAGCAACAGGTCCGGGTGGCGCGCGCGCGCGGTGGCGATGGCGGGAGCGATGCCGCCCGCGGCGGCGACGTGGTTTTCCTTGATCAGGATGGCGTCGAACAATCCGATGCGATGATTGACGCCGCCGCCGCAACGCACCGCGTACTTCTGCGCGAGCCGCAGGCCTGGCAGCGTCTTGCGCGTATCCAGGATGCGCGCGCGCGTGCCCGCCACCGCATCGACGTAGGACCGCGTCACGGTGGCCGTGGCCGACAGTGTCTGCAGGAAATTCAGCGCGCACCGTTCCGCGCCCACCAGCGCGCGCGCGCGACCTTCGATGTGGCAAAGCACGGCATCGGAATCGACACGCTCGCCGTCGACGCACTGCCATTCGATGCGCACCCCGGCATCGCATGCGACGAAGCACGCCTGCGCCCAGGCGATGCCGGCGATCACGGCGCGTTCGCGGCAGACGATGCGCGCGCGCATCGTCGCGCAGGCATCGATCAGGTCGGCGGTGACGTCGCCGTCGCCGAAATCCTCGGCCAGCGCGCGCCGGACATCGTCTTCGATGATCGCTTCGGGAGGAAGTGGGGGAGCGGCTGCCATGACGGACTCCGGAGGGCTTCCGGAATTGTCGCAGTCCGTGTGCCGCGGGAAAAGCCGACGTCAGCCGGCTTGCCGCTCCGCCTGCGCTGCGCGCAGGCGTTCGACGATCGCATCCAGCGCGCGGTCGAACAGCGGCACTTCCTCGAGGATCAACGCGCGGCCTTCATTCAATTCGGTCGCGAGTTGCTGCGCGCTGCGGTCGGCCACCTTCAGGCCACGCCGGTTGACGAACAGGTATTTGCCACTGATCGGGCTGATCCAGGAAAGCTTGGCGCGTTCGCTGGTGCCTGCCTCGTCGATGAATTCGATCCATGCGCCGACCTTCAGCGCGCGCACGGTCTGCAATGCTTCCGCATTTTCCGCCGTCGGCGCGATTTCTGGCGCCGCGGGCTCGACCGCCTCTTCGCCGAGGATCTCGGCCACGCCTTCTTCGGCTGCCAGCGGCGCCGCCATTTCCGGTGCCGCCGGCGCATTGACGAAACCGTCGTCGAGCTGGCGTTTCCAGAAGTCCTGCAACTCGTCCACGAGCTTGCGCAGGTCGGGTTCCTGGAACGCCACGGTGGTCAAGCCATGACGCAGCGTCTTTTCCAGCCACGGCAGGCGCTCGCGCAATTCCGCGCGCTCGCGTTCGTCCTGCGGCGTGCGCGCGCTCGTCACGAACTCATGCACGAACCGCAACGCGTCTTGGAATTCCTGCGACTGCTCGCCCTGGCGCAGCAGCACCAGCACGAGATAGTTGGCCCAGGGCCGCGTCAGCACGCCCTGCAGCAGCGTCGGCAGCGGATGGCCTTCCAGGCGCGAGACGATTTCGCGCGCGGCACGGCGACGCGCTTCCTGCAAACGCTCGCGACCGCGCGCGGCTTCCGCAGCGCGCTGTTCCGCGAGTTCCGCGCGCTTGCGGTTGTTGTCGACGAACGCGGTGAAATCGTTGAGTTGCCGCTCGAACACGCCGATGTCGTCGTCGAAATCGGCGAGCAACGCTTCCACCACGCCCTTGGTCTTGTCGTACAGGCGATGGTCGCGGTCGGATTCCTCGGACCAGCCCTTGGCGGTGTCCGCCAGGAGATCGAGCAGCCTGCGCGCCGGATGCGACGCGTGGGCGAACATGCGGCGGTCCAGGATCGCCACCTTCAGATACGGGATCTGCAGGCGCGACAGCAAGACCTGCATCGACGCCGGGATCGTGCGGTCCTGCAGGATGTACTCGAACAACATCCCGACCAGATCGATGGTGTCCTCGTCGGCGCCCGAGACGCGGTTGCGCGACTCGCCCGAAAGCCGGCCGATCTGGTTCATCAGCTCTTCTTTCAGGCGTTGCACCATTTCCGCCGCATTGCCGCCTTCTGCGGGCATGGGCGCCGGGGGCAGCGGTGCGGCTTCACCCTGCAGCAAGGTCAGCGCGCCGAGCAGTTCGGCCGGCGTGAGCGAGGTGATGGACGCGCCGCTCATCATCGCGGTTTCCGGCGCGCGTCCCTGGCGGCGCGACGCCAGCAACGCGGTGAGCGTGTGCATCAGCTCCGCATGCAGACCGGCAGACGGGTCGGAGAGCGCGGCGCCGGACAGCGTCTCCGCCATCGCGGCAGCGTGCGCCTCGGCCATGTGCGCGTCGATGGCGTCGCCGGCAGGATTCGTTCGCACGAAGGTGTGCCGCAGGTGCGGCAGCACGCCCGCCTGCATCAGCAGCGTGTTCACTTCGTGGTAGAGGGCATCCAGCCCGTTGAGCACGTAGCGCTCGAACAGTTTGAGGATGATCAGGCGGACCTTGATGTCCACTTCCAGTTCGCGCAGCGCGGCGCGGAACCCGTGCGCCAGCGCGGCGGGACCGAGCGGATTGTTGCCGTCGTCGATGCGGTGGCCGCCGCAGATCACGCCCAGCCGCTGGTTGAGCGCGTGCAGCGCGCTGGCGAGGCGACTGTCGGCCTTGGAGACCATGCTGGCGATGGCCAGCGACTCTTCCAGCTCGCTGTCATCGACCAGCGACAATTGGCCGCTGCGTGCGGCCGCGGCGGCGGAGTCCACGCTGTCGGCGCGCGAACGCGGGCGACCCATGGCGAATTCGCCGAAGCCGCGCGCGACTTCCTCGCCGAACAGGCGTTCTACCAGCGGACGTTTCTTGCGCGCTTCGCGCATGCCGTCGAAATACTGGGTCTGCGCGGCATTGCTCTCGGCCTTTTCCGCGAGATCAAACAACGCGTCGTCCACGTTGTCGAGCAGATGGGTGGCTAGTTCATGGCTGCGCTTCAGGGTGAGCGCGCGCACCGAGCCCAGCAGTTCTCCGACGCGTTCGTTGCGCGGATCGCCGCGACCCGCCAACTCCACCACTTTGCCGGGGTCGGGGCGGGAATCGTTCTGGGATGTAGTCATGGCGGCGCGCCGGTCAGTAGTCGGCAGAGTATGGCGGAGGCTTGCGGGCGGCGCGTGATGGCCATCACGGATCGCGGGTCTGCCTCTCCTTAGTGCGGGAAATCGGCGAGCTGAAGCGTACCGATTCCCTCATCCGGGAGCATCACCGGAATATCGTCCTCGATGCGGTAGACGACCTTGCCGTCCACCGTGATCAGACCCGCTTGCAGCGGTGCGTCCACCCTGGCGCCGGCGACCGTATCCAGCGTGCCCGCCGACACCGCGCGGTTGAGCGCGTCCAGTTCGCCCGCGCCGAGCATGCGCAGCGGGGTCTTGCTCACGGGGTCGCAAAGAATGTCCAGCAGCCGCTTGTCCAACGTAGGCCTCCGGTGCAAGGAGCGAAAAAGTCGAGGAACGAATCCGCTCTGTCATATCCCAACAGTCCCAGCCGAACCTGTGGTTCGACTGCCCCCTTTACTCAAGGGGGCCAAAAAATGGGCACGGACGTACAATAGCCCTTTTGGGGTCCACCGGCCATGAAACAGACAGCGCGCGCACCGACGGTCGGCGTGGTCATGGGCTCGCGCTCGGACTGGGAAACCCTGCGGCACGCGGCGGACATGCTGGCCGCCCTCGGCATCGCGCACGAAGTGCAGGTGGTCTCCGCGCACCGCACGCCGGACAAATTGTTCGCCTACGCGGAATCGGCGCTGACGCGCGGCCTGCGGGTGATCATCGCGGGTGCCGGCGGCGCGGCGCACCTGCCCGGCATGCTCGCCGCCAAGACGCGCGTCCCGGTGCTGGGCGTGCCGGTGGAATCGAAGGCGCTCAAGGGGCTCGATTCGCTGCTTTCGATCGCGCAGATGCCGGCGGGCGTGCCGGTCGGCACGCTGGCGATCGGCAAGGCCGGCGCGATCAACGCGGCCCTGCTGGCGGCGTCGATCCTCGCGCCGCACGACGCGAAGATCGCTGGAAAGCTCGATCGCTTCCGCGCCGAACAGACCGCGCAGGTGCTGAAGGATGCCGATCCGCGCAAGCCGGCGGAGAAGAAGCATTGACTCCATGACGAAGACCGTCGGCATCCTGGGAGGCGGCCAGCTCGCGCGCATGCTGGTGCTGGCCGGCGCGCCGCTGGGCGTGCGCTTCGTGGTGGTGGACAGCGCCGAAGACGCCTGCGCCGGACAGGTCGCTCCGCTGGTGCGCGCCGACTGGCGCGACTTCGCCGCGCTCGAATCCTTCGCTGCCGGCGTCGATGTGGCGACCTTCGATTTCGAGAACGTGCCTGCGGAAACCGCGCAATGGCTGGCCGAACGCACGCGGGTGTTTCCGAATCCGCGCGCGCTGGCGATCGCGCAGGATCGGCTGGAAGAGAAAACCCTGTTCCGCGAATGCGGCCTCGGCACACCGGATTTCGCGGTGGTGGATTCGCGCGCGGACCTCGACGCGGCGCTGCGCGCCATCGGCACGCCCGCGATCCTGAAGACGCGCCGATTGGGCTACGACGGCAAGGGCCAGTTCCGGCTGAAATCCGCGGACGACGCGGAGGCAGCGTGGGCCGCGCCGGGCGGCAATTCGCATGGCCTGATCCTCGAGGCTTTCGTGCCGTTCGATGCGGAAGTCTCGGTGGTCGCGGTGCGCGCACGCGATGGCGATTTCCGCACCTGGCCGCTGACGCGCAACTGGCATTCCGATGGAATCCTGTCGGCGAGTCTCGCGCCCGCGCACATGGACCATGCGATCGCGCAAGCCGCGTTCGCGCACGCAAAGACGATCGCGGAAAAGCTCGACTATGTCGGTGTGTTTGCGCTGGAGTTGTTCGTGCGCGACGGCGAGTTGCTCGGCAACGAAATGGCGCCACGCGTGCACAACTCCGGGCACTGGACCATCGAGGGCGCGGTCACGTCGCAATTCGAGAACCACGTGCGCGCGGTGCTCGGACTGCCGCTCGGCGATACCTCTGCGCTCGGCCGCAGTTGCATGCTGAACTGGATCGGCGAACTGCCCGACGCCGACGCGGTGCTGCGCGAAAGCGGTGCGCACTGGCACGACTACGGCAAATCCCCGCGCGCCGGACGCAAGGTCGGCCACGCGACGATTTGCGCGCGAGATGACGCAACGCTCGCGAACACTTTGCAAAGAATCGGCGATGCGCTCGGAAGGCAAGCGCAGGTGCAGTCGGTGGTACAAGCGTTGCTGGGTTAGCTAATGAATGTTGGAGTGGGTAATCGGCTCACAACAAAACGCGCATGAAGATATATCGCCTTCCAATTGTGGTTGCTGCACTCAGATTGGTCATTGGCATTGTGATTGCGCTGAATCCTGACGATGGGGGCTGGAGTGGCCTATATTTTTTAATTTTAGATTTTCCCGGCGTGATCTTGTATGGCCCATTGGAAAAGTTGATGCCGTCATTGTGGGCGTGCGCATTCTTGGGCACTGTGTGGTGGTATTTTTTTGTCCTATTCGTTGAATATTGTTTTTTGAAAATACGTGGAACGCAGATGATACGAAAGTCGTGATTGCCGAAGCATAGGAATACCGATCACTTTTCGATCCTGTAATTCAAACTCGCCCGATTCCCCGTCGTGGCGTTCTCCGCCTCGAATTGCAGGAAACGGTTGAGGGTGTAGCGCAGGGTGATGACCTGGCCCGGCGTGAACAGGCCGACGCCGTAGCTCAGGAACAGTCGCGGCGAGAGGTATTTGCCGGCGGTGAACGCGCTCCCGCCCAGCGCTTCGCTGCTGGACACGCCGGCTTCCAGCCCCAGCCGCGATCCGATCGACTTGGCGAGCCGGTCGCCGGCCATGCCGCCCAATGCCTGCGCCGCGGTGTTGAGCGTGTCGGCCTCGCCGCTTTTCAATGAAGCCAGTGGACGCCCGGTGACGAGGTAGGAGAGCGCTTCCGCCTGTTCCATGGCGGGATCGGAGAACACGGTGAGGATCGGCTGCTGCGCGGTGCCGCGCACGCTCAGGCCGACGGTGATGTCGTCGCCGCGGATCGCGCGTTGCGCGCGGATGTCGAGGCCGGGATTGTCCAGCCGCGTGCCGGCGAACAACAGTCGTCCGTGTTCGATCTGCAGGTTCTGGCCGTACGCCTGGTAGTTGCCGCTCACCTGGATTTCGCCGCGGCCGGTGGCATCCTGGTCGGGTTGCGCGCGCACGGCGAGCGTGCCACGTACCTTGCCGTCCAGCCCATAGCCTTTCACCGCGACGTCGTCGCCGAGTTTCACCGTGATGTCGGCGCGCATCGCCATCACCGCCACCGCGGATTGCGGCTGTTCTTCGTCCACCACCACCACGTCCGGGGAGGCTTCCGCCGGACCCTGTCCGGGCAGTTTCTCGATGTCGATCTTCGCCTTCGGGATGCCGAGCGTGCCGGTGAGCGCGTACACGCCGTCGCTGCGGCCGATGCGCAGGTCCGGTGAGGCGATCACGTGCGCGGCGGGGATGTCGGTGACCAGCACGTTGTCGCCGCGCAACGTGATCGACAATGGCGCGGCCGCGTTCAATCCCGTGCTGCCGCTGACATTCAGCGCGCCGCCGCCGGAAGCGATGCGGCCGTCGATGTGCAACAAACCCTGCGTGTCGCCGGTGATCGCGAAGCTTCCGTCATGCAGTTTCAGTCCCGCGCGCGGCAGTTCCGCGGAAAATCCCTGCGTGCGGATGGCGCCCTGGAATTGCGGCGCCGCCAGCGTGCCACCGAAGGCGAGCGAGCCGGCAAGGCTGCCCTTGACGTTGGCGATTTCCGAAGACAGCGCTTCCAGGAACGCGAGGCTCTTCAGGTCCGCGCTGACGCTGCCGCCGAGCGCATGTTGCGCGCCGGAGAGCGTGACGTCGCCGCGCAGGCTGCCGCCGTCGTCGAGATCGCCGCGCAGGTTCAGGTGCTGGTTCTGGCCGTTGGCGATGATGTCGGCTTGAAGAGTTTTCCATGCGAGCAAGGGCTGGTTCGGCGTGGACGAAAACGCCAGCGCGCCGGCACTGGCCTGCAGGTTCGCGCTGCCATCGGCGCTGCCGTCGGCGCGCAGCGCGAGTTGCCCGGAACCGGAAAGTTCGCCGCCGGCCTGCATCGGGTCGGTGCCCGCGGCCAGTGTCGCCAGCAATTGCAGCGGCAGGCGTTGCAACTGATAGCGCGCGTCGATGCTGCCATCGACCTTGCGGTCGCCCGCGACGCACAGATTCGGTTGTCCTGCGCTGAGGCAGAGTTGCGAGAGCGACGCCGCGCCCTTGTTCCAGGCGATCGTCGAAGGCTGCTGTTGACGCCAGGCCGGCATGCCCTGCGGCGTGAGCGACAGATCGTGCAGCGTGCCGCGCCAGCTTTGCGTCTTCGACTGCCAGCTTCCCTGCAAGGCGAGTGCGCCGTCGAGTTGCGGCCCGTGCGCGGAAAATTGCAGGCGATGCGCGGTCGCGTTGCCGTGCGCGTCGAGATGCGCGGTGTCGAAATCCAGCCCCTGCACGTGCGCGCCGCCCAGGGTGAGATCGATGTCGCCGCCGGGCTGGGTGACGTCGGGAATCGTCGCGTCGAGTTGCAGGGAAGCGACGCGTTGCTCGCCGTGGCTCAGCGCATTGCCATGCAGGCGTCCCGCGACCGCGAGTTTCGGCCACGCGCCGCGCACGCTGAAGTTGCCTTGCAGCGAACCTGCCGACTGCGGCAGCCAGTCGCCCAGCGATGCGACGTCGAGCGACACCGTCGCATCGGTGCGCGCGCCGCCCTGGCCTTTGGCCACGATGCGGCTGTGACCGCTGACCAGTGACAACGACCCGTTCAACAGATTGTCGGGCGAGACGCGCAGGTCGGCTTCGCTGCCGGCGACGCTGCGCTGGCGCAGTGCCCCGGCGACACGATCGAGCTTGAGCGAGAATTGCGGGCCGCGCGGCGTGAGCGTGCCCTGCGTCGCCAGCGCGAAATCCAGCGCGCCGTCCCAGCCGGCGAGGAATTCGCCGGGGTCGAATTGTTTCGCCGTCGCATCGAGCTTCCATCCGAGTTGCGGTTGCAAGACGATGGTGCCGGAAGCGTCCAGCCCGCCGCGTTTTTGCGCCAGTTTCAGGCTTTGCAGCGCGATCGCGTCCGGATCGCCCCGCAGCGCGAGTTGCAGCGCCGACAACTTGCCGGGCGGCCCGATCGCCACGTCGCCGGTCGCCGCAAAGTGTTGCACGCTGCCTTGCACGTGCACCGCGCCGTGCGTGTCGAGGGTCTGCCCGACAAGTTCGGCGGGCAGGCGTACATCGTTCCACTGCACGTCCAGTTTGGCGCTGACCGGATCGGCATCGAGTTGCAGCGTGCCATGGGCGATCGCCACGCCGGCGATCTGCGGCGAGCGCAGGCGCAGCGGATCGAGCGCCAGCGTCTTGCCGTCGAAACGGAATTGCGCGGGATCGAGCAGCACGATCTTGTCGTCGATGGCCAGCGTGCCTTCCAGCTTGCCGCCGGCGCCATCGCCGGCCCCGCGCAAATCCAGCGCCAGCGTGCGCAACGACGGCGGCAGCATCGGCAACGCGCGCACATTGAAACGCGGTGCGTTAGCCTTCAGTGTCCACGCGCGCCTTGCGTCCAGCGACAGCGTGGCTTGCAAGTCGGCAGCCAGCGGCGAGGTGATGCGCGCCTGCAGTTGCGCGCGGGAACCGTCCGAGCGCGAATCCAGTTCGGCGGCGTAACGCATGCCGCCCTGTGTCCAGTCGATGCGAGCCTGTCCCTGTCCGGGGTAGCCGGGAGCCAGCGCGACGACGCCTTGCAGGTCGACGTTGCCTTGCGGCGCTTTCAGGGCCAATCGTTTCAGCAGCAATTGCCGTTGGCTCCAAAGCCCCGCGAGCGCGAGGCTGTCGGCGGCGGCCAGCGGCTTGCCTTGCCGCTTCACGACAATGCGCGTCAACAACACATCGTCCAGCGCGATCGTCATCGGGGGCTTCGGCGAAAACGCGGAACCTTGTTGCGACAATGAAGTCCCCAGCGCGAGGTCGATGCCATCGATGCGCGCGCGGGTGACGTGCAATCGCCCGAACGGCAAGCCCCAGGGCTGGAAGGCCAGTGCCGCGGAATCGATGCGCAGGTCATTGCCGTCCTGGTCGCGCCAACGCACCCCGCGCACGTCGACGCCGCGCGCCAGCGTGCCCGAAGCGTCCGCCCAGGTGAACTGTGCGTGGGTGAACGACGATGCGCGGTCGAGCGCGAAACGCAGGCCCGACGGTGTGTACAGAAGCCATGGGAAAACGGCGGCGAGCAGCGCGACGGTCGCCGCAAGCGCGAGGCCGAGTCCGAGCAGCCATTTGCGCGCGCGCGTCACAGGTCGGGTCCGATCACGATGTGCAACTGCGCGCCGTGATAGTAGGCGTTGTTGATCGGCACGCCGACGTCCACGCGCACCATGCCGACGGGCGAACGCCAGCGCACGCCAAGCCCCGCGCCGGTCTGCGCGTGGAAATCGTTGCCGTCGAAGGCGTCGCCGGAATCCACGAATGCGGCGATGCCCCAGTCGCGCGTGAAGTAGTGTTCCACTTCCGCGCTCGCCACCAGCAGGCGCGTGCCGCCGATCACGCGATCGTAGTCGTTGCGCGGTCCGATCGCCTGATAACCGTAACCGCGGATGGAACGATCGCCGCCGGCGAAGAAGCGCAGCTCGGGCGGCAGCTTGCTGAAATCGCCGACCGTCATCGCGCCGGCGTCGCCGCGCAGGATCAGGCGATCGCGGCGCGACAACGCGTGGATCCATTTGACGTCGGCCTGCGCCTGCACGAAGCGCGTGCTCGGCCCGGGGGAAGCGCGCGCGATAAGGTTGATCGACCAGCCGCGGCGCACGAACAGCGGATCATCGGCGACTTTCCTGGTGAGCGAGGCTTCCGGATACACCAGCACGCTGCGCCCGTGTTCGACGCCGGGTTCGTTGACGTCCTGGCTGTTGGTCGCGCCGACGGTGAAGGTGCCGCCGGTCAGGTGCAGGCCGAAGGTGCGCACGAAACCGTGCCAGTCACGCGTTTCGTCCGCGGCCAGCGAAAACGTGCGCGACAGCGAAGTGTCGGTGTTCTCGTCGCGATACGCGGCGCCGAGATTGAAGCTGCGATGATCCGGCCCGGGCCGCGGGATGGTGTACACCGCTTGCGCGCTCTTCAACCGCTGCGCGACCACCACTTCCGTGGCCAGCTTGTGGCCGCGCTTGTTGAGCCAGCGCCAGCGCACGCCGCCGCGCACGCCCGGCCCGGTGTCGGTGCCGACGAAAACACCGGCGGTGTAGACATGCCGCTTGGCCGGCGCGAGATCCACGTCGACCGGAACCACATGGTCGACGGCTTTTTCCGGGTGCGGCTCCACGTTGACGATCGAGAAATAATCCGCGTCGGTGAGCGATTGCTGCAGCGCCAGCAGGTCGGCCTGCGTGTACCAGTCGCCTTGCTCCCACGGTACGTAGCGCTGCAGGAAACCGGGTTCGAATTGCGAGCCGGTGAAGCCGACCGCGCCGAGCCTGTAGCGTTCGCCGGGCGCGTAGTGCAAATGGATGTCGGCGCGATCCTGCGCGCGCGTGACCTCGACGCGATGCACCGTGGCCTTCGCATCGAGGTAACCGTTCTCGAGCAGCGACGTGCCGACCGCCGCCTTGGAAGTTTCGTAGACGCCGTCCTGCATCGCTTCGCCGACGCGCGGATGGAACGTGCGCAGCGCCTTGCGCACCGACGGCAATTGCGCCGCCGGCGCCGGCACCTGCAAGTCGAGTTGCGCGACTTTCGTCTGCGCGCCTGGCGTGACGTGCAGGCGCACCCGCCAGCCGCCCTCGACCGTTTCCAGGTTGCTGTCGACCTGCGCGTTGTAATAGCCGAGGGGACGCAACGCGAGCTGCGCCTGCTTCGCGGCATCACCGGCCAGCACGCGCGCCTGGGTGGCGCTGATGTCGTCGCGATTGGCGTAGCGGGTGATGCCGACGCCGTCGCGCACCGTGGCCTGCAGCGGTTTGTCCACGCCGTCGATCACCACGCCGATTTTCTGCGCGAACGCGCACGGCGCAAGCGTGAGCAGGAAGGTCGCGACGAAGCTGCGCAGGGAACGGTTCGGCATCCCGTCCTAGTTTACGGGAGCCGCGGTCGCGATCGTCGGCGCGGGCGATGCCGAAGACCGCGGCGCGGGATTTTCGTCCTCGCCGTCGCGCGAACGATGCGCGACCCACGCGCCGATCAGCGCCGAAACATACGGGATCGCCTGCGCGGCGAGGATCACCATCCACAACTGGCCTTCCAGATAGCGCCCGCCGTAGTTGAGCATCATGCCGCCGATCGCCATCAGCAACGCGATCGCCATCAGCAATTCCTCGCGTACCGAAGCGAATGCGCTCGGTTTCCCCGTGAGCCTGCGGCGCTTGGCTGTGCGCACGAACACGCCCTGTTTCTTGAACAGGCCCATCCAGATGCCGCGCGCGATCGCGTGCGACAAACCCATGCTGGCGATGGAAGCCATGAGCGTCTCGCGCCAGCTGCATGGCACGCGCGCGCGGAACAGCACGATGCCGAACAGGGTCTTGGCCACGAAGAAACCCAATACCGGGATCAGGAACAACTGCATCGGCAGGCTGAAGATCGCGGGCCAAGCCAGCATGCCGACCGTCCACGCCAGCGCCATCAGCGTGAACACCAGGTGCAGCGCGTCCGCGAACCACGAGAACCAGCCGGTGAGGAAGTGGAAGCGTTGTCCCGCACCGAGCGGGCCGCGGCGCACCATCCAGTTCCAACGTCCTTTCATGATCTGCATCGCGCCGAACGCCCAGCGGTAGCGCTGCGACTTGTACGCGGTGAAATCCGCCGGCGTGAGGCCGCGACCCATCACCTCGTCGACGTATACCGTGTCGTAGCCGGCGTGCATCAGGCGCAGGCCGAGTTCGGCGTCTTCGCAGATCGTCCATTCCGACCAGCCGCCGGTGCCCTCCAGCGCGCTGCGGCGGACCATCGTCATGGTGCCGTGCTGGATGATCGCGTTGCGTTCGTTGCGATGATGCATGCCGATGCGGAAGAAGCCGTCGGATTCCCAGTTGGTCATGCGGCGGAAGGCGTTGTGCGCGAAATCGCGGTGCGCCTGCGGGCACTGCACCACCGCGACTTTCTGATCGTGGAAATAACCGGTGAGCGCGGACAGCCAGTCCGGCCGCACCACGTAATCGGCGTCGATCGCGGCGATGACTTCGGCGCGCGGGTCGGTTTCCTTCAGGCCGTAGTTGAGCGCGCCGGCCTTGAAGCCGGGCCATGGATTCAGGTGGAAGAAGCGGAAATGCGGGCCGAGTTTCGCGCAGTATGCCTCCACCGGTTTCCACACTTCCTCGTTCCTGGTGTTGTTGTCGATCACCAGCACTTCGAAGTTGTGGTAGTCCAGTGCCGCGAGCGAATCCAGCGTGGCGATCACCATCTCCGGCGGTTCGTTGTAGCAGGCGAGGTGGATCGACACGAACGGCTGCGTCGCGGCGTCGTCCGGGGGCAGCAATGCGAAATGCCGCAGCCAGCGCTTGTGCCAAAGCACTTCCACGAATTCGAAGCCGTTGATCAGCAGCACGGCCATGATCGCCAGTTGCGCCGGGAACAGCAGCAACAGCATCGCCCAGTCGACGACATCGAGATAGAAGAAGAACGGCACGGTGGCGGACCATACGATCAGCGCCGCAGCGAGCTGGATCAGGGCGAGGAAAACGAAGCGCCCGGTCAGGCGGAAGCGCGCGAACGCCAGCGCGAACCACAGCATCGGCAGGAACGCCAGCGCTGCGGCGGCCGTGGCCTTCCACGGCCAGTTCACGTCTTCCAGCACCGGGCCGGTCAACGGGAATTTCAGGCGGCGGTCGGCGCCGAAGAATCCCCAATAGGCTTCCACGCGGCGGTTGCCTAGGGCTTCCTTCCATGGCTGGTCGATCGCTTCCATCAGGTAATAATCGATGCCGAGGTTGCGCGCGACATTCAACCACTCGCGCAGGAAGATGGCTTCGTCGGCGATCGAAGGCCTGGCGTATTCGAAGCGGTCGCCATTGGACGGCCAGCCGATTTCGCCGATCACGATGTGCTTGTCGGGGAACAGTTGCTGCAACTGCTGGTAGCGCATCAGCGCTTCGTCGATGGCCTGCTTGCGCGGCACGCCCTCCCAGTAGGGCAGCAGGTGCACGGTGATGAAGTCGACGTGTTGCGCCAGTTCCGGATAGGTCTGCCAGATGTGCCATGGCTCGGCAGTGGAGACCGGCTGGCGAATCGAGGCGCGCGCGCGGTCGAGGTAGGCCATCAGTTGCTCGGGCGGCATGTCGGCGCGCAGCAGCACCTCGTTGCCCACGATCACGCGCTTGATGTCCGGCCAGCGTCGTGACTGCGCGATCAGCGCATCCATCTCCTTCTCGTTGCGCTCGACGCGCTTGTCCAGCCACGCGCCGGCCATGACGTCCAACCCGTACTTCTGAGCCAGCCGCGGAATGGCGGGGCTTTCCAGCGAGGAATACGTGCGGACGCGATGGGTATAGCGCGACAGCAGCGCAAGGTCGCGATCCAGTTCCTGGTCATTCGGATGCGTGTCGTCGAACGGACTCTGGTAACGCTGGTACGCGCTGAAGGCGAAGCCCGAGATCTGTCCTTGCCAGGGCTCCACGCGGGTCGGGCGGTCGGCCACGCCCCACAGGACGAAATTCAGGCCGGCCACCGCCAGCGCGAGCAGCAGCGCGGAAAGGAAGACGACCGGTCGCGAGCGACCGCGTGCGATGGGCGTGTTGTCCAAGTACGGTTCCGCGCGAACGACCGGTGCCGAAACCCGCGCAGCTTAAGTCAGTGAGGCGCCGCGCTCAAACACGCGCGACCGTACCCAGCCAACGCGAGCAGCCGTCCATGGTGCGCTTTCCGGCCCGCACATCCTTGTGCGGGCGTCAGAACGCGCGCGCGCTGCATTACTTTGCATCGCGCAAGCGCGCGTTCTAACCCATCTGCGTGCCGGCGAATTCCCAGTTCACCAGGTTCCAGAACGCCTCCAGATATTTCGGGCGGGCGTTGCGGTAGTCGATGTAATAGGCGTGCTCCCACACGTCGCAGGTCAGCAACGGGCGATCGCTGCCGGTGAGCGGCGTGCCGGCGTTGGACGTGCTGACCAGGCCCAGCGAACCGTCCGCGCGCTGCACCAGCCAGGCCCAACCGGAACCGAATGTGGTGGCACCCACCTTGGTGAATTCTTCCTTGAACTTGTCGAAACCGCCGAATGCCTTCTTGACCGCGTCGGCCAATTTGCCGGAAGGTTCGCCGCCACCGCTCGGCGACATGCAGTTCCAGTAGAAGGTGTGGTTCCACGCCTGCGCGGCGTTGTTGAACATGCCGCCGGTGGCCTTGCGCACGATGTCCTCGAGCGACATGTCGGCGAAGTCCGTGCCCTCGATCATCTTGTTGAGATTGTCCACGTAGGCCTTGTGGTGCTTGCCGTGGTGGTAATCCAGCGTTTCCGCGGAAATGTGCGGCGCCAGCGCGTCGCGTTCGTAGGGCAGCGGGGGGAATTCGATCGCCATTTGCCTGCTCCTTGGATCAAAGAAGAATGCGGGCCGCGCCTGCTACAATCGCCAACCTCGGCGCAACGCCATTTTTCATTGTAACCCTACGCCCATGGATGTGAACGAAAAGATCAAAAGCACGCTGGCGGAACACCCGATCGTGCTGTACATGAAAGGCACGCCGCAATTCCCGATGTGCGGCTTCTCTGCGCGCACCTCGCAGGCGCTGGGAGCGGCAGGAGCCGAATTCTTCCCGGTGAACGTGCTGGAGGATCCCGATATCCGCGCCAACCTGCCGCGCTATTCCAACTGGCCGACCTTCCCGCAGCTTTTCATCAACGGCGAACTGATCGGCGGTTGCGACATCACCCTGGAGTTGTACCAGTCCGGCGAACTGCAGCGCATGGTGCAGGAAGCCGGCAAGCCGTCCGCGCAATGAGTCTGGACGTCGCGCATCTTCCGTCGGGCTGCAATGCCGCGGACGATGCGCTGAAGGATCGCGTCGTGCTGGTCACCGGCGCTGCCGGTGGGCTCGGCCGCGAAACGGCCTTGGCGTGCGCGCGAGCCGGCGCCACTGTGCTGCTTGCGGGCCGCAAGCAGCGCGCACTGGAAAAGGTCCACGATGAAATCGCCGCGCTGCCCGGCGCGATGCCGCCGGTGATCCAGTTGATCGATGTGCTCGGCGCTACGCCGGCGGATTGTGAATCGCTGGCGGAGATGATACGCGAGGAACTCGGCAGGCTGGACGGCATCGTGCACGCGGCCGCGCGCTTCGACGGCCTGACGCCGCTCGCGATGCACAAGCCGCGCGAATGGATGGAGACGCTGCACGTCAACGTCAGCGCGCCGTTTCTTCTGACACAGGCCTGCATGCCGTTGTTGCAGGAGCGTGCCGACAGCGCGGTGGTATTCGTGCTGGACGATCGCGAACGCATGGGCCGCGCGCACTGGGGTGCGTACGGCGTGTCCAAGGCGGCGCTGGAGCAGTTCGCCGGCATCCTGCACCAGGAGACCGCGACTTCGCCGTTGCGCGTGCATGCGCTGCTGCCCGCGCCGATGCGCACCGCGCTCAGGCGCATGGCGTGGTTCGGCGAAAACGCGGAAGACATCGCCACGCCGGAAACCGCGGCGGCGGCGGTCGTGTATCTTCTGTCGCCGGCGGCCGCGCAGATGCGTGGCAAGCTGCTCGATCTGCGCGACGAACCATGCGACCAACCAGGGGAGGAGTGAAGCGGGAGACAGGCGCGATGGGTGAGGGTCTTTTCCTGCGTGTCTGCCGCTTTCCGGATGCATGGAAACCCAGATGACCACGCTGTCGGCCGGGATCCTGCTGTTCCTGATCCTGGACCCGCTCGGCAACATCCCGATTTTCCTGTCGCTGCTGAAGCACGTGCCGCGGCAGCGCCGGTTGTGGGTGATGACGCGCGAATTGCTGATCGCCCTGGCCGTGCTGATCGTTTTCCTGCTCTGCGGCCAGTTCATCCTGCGCGTGCTGCAACTGAAGCAGGAATCGGTGAGCATCGCCGGTGGCATCGTGCTGTTCCTGATCGGCATCAAGATGGTGTTCCCGCCGCGCGACGGCGGCATCTTCGGAGACGCGGGAGAAGGAGAACCCTTCATTGTGCCGCTGGCGATCCCCGGCGTGGCGGGGCCCTCGGCGATGGCCGCGCTGTTGTTGCTGACCAATTCGCAGCCCGGCCGCACGGCGCAATGGGGCGTGGCGCTGTTCCTGGCGTGGCTGGCGACCGCGGTCATCCTGCTGTCCTCGACATGGCTGTTCCGTTGCCTGGGCGAGAGCGTATTGACCGCCATGGAGCGGTTGATGGGCATGTTGCTGGTGGCGTTGTCGGTGCAGATGTTCCTGGGCGGGTTGACTGCATACCTGCATCTCGCCTGATTTCCGGAAAAGACCACCAGGGTCTTCGGGAAGTCCGGACTGAAACCGCCGCTCGCGAAACTTCCCGGATCCGATGCCGCGTGCTCGGCACCTTGCGGTGCGGGCTTTCTGGTCGACCGTCGGCGGATGTTAGAAATTTGTCATTTGACGCTGTTAGACTTGCGAATTGAGTCGTCAGACACGGCGGCTCGGGGAGCCGCAACCCGGGTTGCGCGAGGCATTGCCAGTCGCTGACCCGTGCGGCGGATTCGGCAGCCCCGATGCGGGCACAACGTGTTCCAAGGACATATCCAATGAAGCATTTCATCCGGCAGGGTTCGCTGCCGATCGCCATCGTCGCCGCGCTCATGGCAAGCGGTGCTTTCGCACAGAGCACTCCGGACCAGGATGCGAACGGCCAGCAACCCCCTCAGCCGACGCAAGCCCAATCTCCCTCTCCGTCAGGGCAGCGCTCGAGCGTGTCGACCACGTCCAACACGACCACCCAGAACGACACCAAGCTGCAACAGATGGCAACGATCGTGGTGACGGGCAAGTCGCTGTCGCTCGGCGGCGGCCTGATGTCGGTGCAAACGGCGCCCAAGGCGGTTTCGACCATCACGCGCGATGCGATCGTGCAAGCGGCGCCGGGCGCCACCTTCGTGCAGATGATCGACAGCATCCCCGGTGTGACCGCGGCCACCGACGACTACACCGGCCTCAACGACGGCAACTACAGCATCCGCGGATTCACCAACGACGAAATCGGCGTCACCGTGAATGGCGCGCCCGTCAACGACAGCGGCAACTACAGGGTGTATTCCACCGAATACGGCGACACCGAAAACATGGGCGACATCACGGTGCTGCAAGGCTATCCGGATGTCGACCAGCCCGTGGCGGGCGCGGCGGGCGGCACCATCGCCTGGGCGACCATCGATCCCAGCCATACCCCCGGCGTGGACCTGAGCCTCACGGGCGGAAGCAACAGTTATCAACGCCAGTTCATCCGCGCGAACACGGGCGATACGGGGCCGGTGCGTTCCTGGATTTCCTATTCCAACAACCAGGTCGATCTCTGGCGCGGCAGCGGCAATTCGCACGTCACCAAGATCGACGGCAAGTCGGTGTGGCAGATCAACGACACCAGTTCCATCACGGCGTCGCTGCAGTACAACCGCGAAATGAAGTACGCGTACGAGGGCTTGACGAAGACGCAGGCGGCGCAGAACTATTTCGCCAATTACGACACCACGTTGCTGTATCCCACCGACGCCAATTACTGGGAACTGCACACGAATCCGTTCCGGAGCTGGTTGTTCAGCCTGGACGGCGAGTTCCAGTTGAACGACAACCTGCACCTGTCGGTCGTGCCTTATTTTCAGTACGGCGCCGGCGGTGGCGGCGGCGGTACGACGTTTTATGAAACCACGTCGACCGTTCCCTCTTTCAGGGATACCAATCAGGATCTGAACGGCGACGGCGAGATCGGCGGCAAGGCGCTGGCTTACGGGCTGAGTCGTTCCTACACGTGGCGTCCGGGCATCGTCGCCAAGTTCAATCAGTATTTCGGCGAGACGGACAGTCTGGAATACGGCATCTGGCTCGATCGCTCGCGCCAGGAACAGAGCCAGGTCTATACGCCCACCACCGACGGAACGCCGGTAGATGTCTGGGCCAAGACCGATGATTACCTGATCCGTTATCCGGATGGCGGCATCCAGTACAACTATCTCGAATATACCGACACGGAACTCGATCGCGCATTCGTCAGCAACAACTGGACGCCCAACGACAAATGGACGTTGACCCTAGGCGCCGCTTACACATGGGTGAAACGCGACGGTTACGATTTCCAGCAGCCGGGTTCGGAGGACTTCAAGATCGGCCACGGCGGCGACGTGACCGGGAGCTACAACAAGGTGACGCCGAGTCTCGGTGTTAAATACCAGATCGACGACCAGAACCAGCTTTACGCGGGCTTTGGCCAGACCTTCCGCGCGCCCATCAATGGCGCGGTGATGCAGAATCTCGCGCTGATCGATTATTACGAACAGAACCCCGATGCCACGCCGCTGACGCCCGCGCAGCTTGAAACGCTGCAGAACAACAAACCCGAACAGTCCAGCACGCTGGATGCGGGATGGCGTTACTACGGCGGAAGGGTATCGGCCAGCGTGGACGCGTATGCCTCGAACCTCAAGAACAAGCAGGTCTCCGGCTTCGACAACACCACCGGCGACACGATCTATGTCACCTTGCCGGGCGTGCACATGCGCGGCCTCAATGGCGAGGTCAGCTACAAGCTCGACGACCAGTTCACGTTGTACGGCTCGTACGCCTACACGAAGTCCTCGTTGCAGGGTTCGGTCGATACCTTCGGCGACGGCATTTACGTCCTGGATGGCAAGACCTTCATCAACGCGCCGAAGAACTCGGGTTATGTGCGCCTGAACTACACCAACGGCATGTTCTGGGCCAGCCTGGATGCCAAGTACCGCGGCGCGGTATGGGGCGACTGGTACAACACCGAGAAGGTCGGCGGCTATACGACGTTCAATCTCAACGCGGGATTGAACCTGCCGGATTTCTCGTCGTGGTTCACCAAGCCGGCGATCAAGCTCAACGTGTTCAACATCGGCGACCATCACGCCTTCGCATACGCCAACAGCAACACCTTGCTGGCGACCAAGGGCTACAAGGATCCGAACGGCGTGAGCCTGTATGCTTCGGCGCCGTACTACATCCTGCTGCAGCCGCGCACCTACATGGTCACCTTGAGCGCGTCGTTCAAGTAAACCAGCGCGGCTCGAACGCCAATGATGCCGGCGCTCCCCGTGGGCGCCGGCTTTTTTTGGATTGCGCTTGACCGATGCCGGATACGCGGACCATGCTTGCCGGTCGAGCCGGCGTGACACGCCCGCTGCCACGTCTGCAAGGAGACGCCAAGCGATGAATTCCGCAAGATCACCACAGGAAATGCAGCCCCCACCGACAGTGAGCGCGCGCATCGTGCCGGCCGGTACCCTGGACGTGTTGTCGCGCCGCGAGATCTCGCGGCTGCGCGATGCCACCGCATCGGGCCTGCACGCATTGCTGCGTTCCTGCGCGCTGGCGGTGCTCACTTCGGGCGAGATGAACGACGACGCGCGTTCGATGCTGGAGCGCTATCAGGATTTCGACATCCAGGTGCTGCAGCAGGACCGTGGCGTCAAGCTGGAGCTGGTCAACGCGCCGGCGCAGGCCTTCGTGGACGGCAGGATCATCCGCGGTACCAACGAACTGTTGTTCGCGGTGGTGCGCGACATCGTCTACGTGTCGACCCAGATGGACGTGGGCCAGTTCGATCTTGAGGATTCATCCGGCATCACCCACGCGGTGTTCGACATCCTGCGCAACGCGCGCGTGCTGCTGGCGCGCCAGAATCCCAACCTCGTGGTGTGCTGGGGCGGCCATTCGATCTCGCGCGAGGAATACGACTACACCAAGACGGTCGGCTACCAGCTCGGTCTGCGCGGCATGGACATCTGCACGGGCTGCGGGCCGGGCGCGATGAAAGGGCCGATGAAGGGCGCGACCATCGCGCACGCCAAGCAGCGGCACTACAGGAACCGCTACATCGGATTGACCGAGCCCGGCATCATCGCCGCCGAATCGCCCAATCCTATCGTCAACAATCTGGTGATCCTGCCGGACATCGAGAAGCGGCTGGAAGCCTTCGTGCGCATCGGCCACGGTTTCATCGTGTTCCCCGGCGGCGTCGGCACCGCGGAGGAAATCCTCTACCTGCTCGGCATCCTGTTGCATCCCGACAACGCGCAACTGCCGTTCCCGCTGGTGTTCACCGGGCCCGCGGTGTCGGCACCGTATTTCGAGCAGATCGACGAGTTCCTCAAGTTGACCCTCGGCACCGATATCGCGAAGCGCTATCGCATCATCGTGGACGATCCGACCGAGGTCGCGCACGAGCTGATGCGCGGCATCGAGCGCGTGCGCGAGCACCGCGTCGACGAACACGATGCGTTCTTCTTCAATTGGGCGCTCAAGATACCTTACGATTTCCAGGTGCCGTTCAAGCCGACCCACGCGGCGATGGCAGCGCTGAACCTGCACAGCGGGCGCGACCCGCATTTGCTCGCCTCGGACCTTCGCCGAGCCTTTTCCGGCATCGTCGCAGGCAACGTGAAGGAAGAAGGCCTGCACCAGATCGACAAGAACGGCCCCTTCGTGATCGATGGCGACCCGCAGATCATGCATGCGCTGGATACCCTGTTGCGCAGTTTCGTGGCCCAGCACCGCATGAAATTGCCCGGCCGGGACTACGTGCCGTGCTATCGCATCGCCGGCGCCACAGGGCCTGCCAAGGCCTAGGGTTCTTTGACAGCCTGCAAGGACGACCGGATAATTACGAGTTCGATCCGCCCGAATAGCTCAGCTGGTTAGAGCACTAGACTGTTAATCTGGGGGTCCTTGGTTCGAGTCCAAGTTCGGGCGCCACCATCGCAAACGACAATGCCCGCACGTGCGGGCATTGTCGTTTCATGCGATCGCATCGCGCCATGCTGGCGCGCGATTCCCATGTTGGTGCACACACAAGCCCGGCGTTCGCCGCACTGCGGCTGTCGGGCGGCGCCGTGTTCGGGCCGTGTGTGCGTGAACCCGCAGGCGGGTTCAGAACATGCCGGCCAGGCACACTCCGAACGAGCCCATGGCAAGGCCCAAGGCCACTACCGTGATCAGTGCGCGCTTCATGATTTTCCCCTGACTGGCCAACCCCTGTGTTGGCACGACGGCAGAATCAAGACGCGTGCCACGCTCACGGATGAATCCCTGTGCGTCAGTTGCGGCGGACTTTCGCAAACAGTGAACAATCGTGACTTCGGCGGTATCAGTTGCTGGCGAGACAAGTTTGCAGATGGCTCGCGTCCGCTGGTGCTGCGCGCACGCGACCGGAATTGGAGATGATGATCGCGCGTCCCTCTTGCGCATCGGTGCTGCTGCAGATCGTCAATTGGGCGTTGCTGCCGCCGGCGCTGCCGTCGGGCTGGAAGAGGACAAGTGGACGGCCGTGGCTGGATACAATGCGCGTGTTTTCCGGCATCGCGTCGAACCTCGCCAGGGCCATGTCGGGTTCGCGGTCGTGATCGATGTCCGCGCCGATCATCCAGCCGCCCTGCCACAGGTCGTCGCTCGTGCAACTCTTGCCGTCCCTGGTGGGGCAGACGACCACCTGTTCACTGCGCGTGATGGCCAGTTCGCGTGCATGCATCAAACTTTCCTGCAATGCGTCGCCCGCCGCCTGCTGGTGCGAACGCGCCAGCATCGAACCGAGCGCCGGCACGCCCATCGCGACCAAGGTGCCGGCGATCGCGACCGTCATCATCATTTCGATCAGCGTGATTCCACGTTGGCGAGCGCGCATGACACCGTCTCCGTTCAACGAAGACGACAGCGTGCGCGCATCGCGATTTCAAAAGCAGCGGCGCGTTTCGACGATGCGCGTCAGTGCATGCCTACGCGGCGTGTCAGCCGCGCTTTGTGCCGCGAGGCATGCACGGCGTTTCAGCCGTGTGGGGCGACACGCGCCGCGGCGATCAGGCCGGCCACGTACTTCATATCCGCCATCTTCTGCGCTTCGGGAGAGGCGCCAGAAATGAGTGTGGACGCTTCGATCAGCTCGGCATCGCGTTTTTTCCTGCCGCCGGCATCGTCGGACTCCGAAATCGCGCTGACATACAACGCATAGGCGAAGTCGTGGCGGAACGTGGTGCCTTTCGCTCCGGCCTGTTGTTCCTGCCGGTAGTAGGCCAGCGCCGGCTGCAAGATTTTTTGAGCTTCAGTGTCGCGATTCTGCATCGCGACGGCATGTGCGAGGACGGACTGCGCTTCGGAAGTCCTGATCCGCGGATCCTCCTCCGAAGTCGAGTTTCGCGGAACGGCCAGCCAGCGGCGCGCCAAGGCCTCCGCTTGCGGATATCGACCGAGGCGGACGGCCGCTTCCGCGGCAGGCCGCAGGGTGCCCGCCAGGATGTTGTCCCTCAAATAGCGTGAAACCACGTCGCCTTGCGGAACCCCGATGGCGTCGACGCGTTCGATTCTGGCGACGCCGTCGGCCAGGGCTTTTTCCGGAGCACCCTCGGACAGTTCGATTTCACTGAGCAATCCGAGATCCGCTCCGGCGAGCAGTTGGCGCCGCGGGTTGTCCGGCGCCGATTGCGCGATCAATTCGTCCACGTCGTGCTTGAAATGCTGCAACGACGATCGAGCGCCGGCCGAATCACCGACCTGGGCTTGCAGGATCGGCAAGGGAATCCATACATACCAGATCAGCGGGCCGAGACTGGCCGGCAGGCGCGGATCCTTCTCCAGTGTCGCCAGCGAGCTCAGCGTGGCGATGGCGCGCGTGATTTCGCCGTTTTCGGCTTGCTGGCCGGCGAGCAGGCCCAAACCCCCGTTCGCCCAGCGTTGCCAACCACCGAGATCGGATGGGTTGAAACGCACTTCGTCCTGGGCCGATTGAATGGCCTTGTTGGCGTAATCCGCGGCGGCGACATCGTCGTGCTGGCGCATGGCGAGCGTCGAGAGCAGCTCCGCCGCCCACGAGCGATCGGCCATGGAATGCAGATCACCGGGGCGACGCACGAGGATCTTTCCGGCGAGATCGTAAACCTGTTGCTCCAGTTTCTCCGCTTCGGGAATTCTTCCCAGCGACAGCAAGTGACGGGCCTCGGAATCGGCGGTGTCCGCATACGACGAGGCGGCGTCCAGATCCGAAAGGTCCAGTGCGCCGAGGCCGATCAGGATCTTGCGCGCTTCATCGCAAGTCTTCACGGCCGTCTGCAACGGTTGCGCATGGCTGAGCGGATTCAGTATGTCCGCATACAACTGCCGCACCCTTCGGGAAGCACCGGGTGCGTATACCAGAGGCCGCAACAGGTCGGCGCCCTGCACCAATTGCGCCGGACTGCCTTGGCCGTTGCCGCCACCTACGACGGCGAAATAGCCCTGGTTGAACAAGGCGAGCGACAAGCCGTAAGTGACCTGTTCGCTGCGATCGCCACCGGCGCGCAATTTCTCGAATGTCGATTGAGCCTTGCTGAAACTCTTGAACGCCGCCTCCACCTTGCCGCTGGAGTTTTGCGCCACGCCTTCCCGCACAAGTGCCATCGCGCGGTTGACCTGTGTTTGCGGCGTGACCAGTTCCGGCGGCAGGCTGTCGTAGTAACCGACCGTCATGTGCGCGAGCTTGCCCAGCGTGTCCAGTCGCCCCGTCGGCGCGAGCTCGGTATAAAAGTCCTCGATCAGGAAACTCACCAGCTTCTCGGCATCGCTGCGCGATTTCTGCGCCTCGGCTTCGGCGACGCGCGCGCGATGCTGGCTGATCCAGCCGAATATCGCGCCGGCGATCGCGACCAGGGCCAGCACGATGCAGACCGAAGCGATCGCGCGTGCGCGCAGCAGCGCGCGATGGGTGGCCTCTTCGCGTTCGCGCTGCGCGGCGAGCTGGCGTTCGGCATCCTCGCGCGCCTCGCGTTCGCGGCGCAGGTTGCGACTGGCGAGCACCACGCCGCACAGCACGTCGTGGGTCAGTTCCACCCGGCGCATGTCGAGGCGTTCCTCGATCCGCAGCAGGCGCCGGTTGACCAGGGTCGCCAGCGCATCCGGTGCGGCGCCGGCCGCGGTCAGCGCCTTGACCACGCGTTCCTCGGCGAGGCTTTCGCGATAACCCGATTCGGTCAGCAATTCGTCCTCGACCACGCGGTGCACGCCGGGCGGCTGGTCCGCCAGCGCGCGATCGTAGAACTCGGAAAGGATGGTGTCGCGCGAACCGGCCAGCAGGTCGGCGGAAATTTCCCTGCGCCCCTGCGACTGGCGGGCCGTGTTGAGTTCGCGGCAGACCAGGCTCAGCAGCGAAGGTTCGATTTCCGCGTTGGCCAGCTCCGAACCGCCGGCGACGAAACGCACGATGGCTTCCGCGACTTCCTGCGAGACCAGTTTGCCGCCGGGCTTCACCACCGCGATCAAGGCTTGCGCGCCGTTCATGCGCGCCAGCCGCATGCGGTTCTGGGTGATCGAGGGCATGATGTCCTTGACGCCCTCCAGATGCGCCAGATAGTCCTCGCGCAGCGCGATCAGCACGCGGTAATCCGCGCGCGCGAAGTCGAAATCCTGGACGGCGCTGTCGTCGTCCTCCAGCCGCGCTTCCAACGCAGCGGGCGCGCGGTTCTCGACGAGGTCGGCGAGATCGGCGAGGAATTGTTTGGCGCGCAGGCGGCCCGCGTCGTCCGCCTGCCCGAGCGTGAAGATCTCCTCGAACTGGTCGAAGATCAGCAGCGGCATCAGCGTGAGGCCCTGCGCGTCGCGCAGCAGGTCGCCGCGGTGGTGCAGGAATTCCCACAGTGATTCGCCCACGAGCGCGCTGCCCGGACGGGTCCAGCGGCCGGCTTCGGCGGTCGCCCGGAAGATCGCCTGCTTGATCTGTTCGGAAGGCGCGGGCGATTCCGGTGCGTAATCGATGCGCACGTACACCGGGCAATAGCTCTCGCCGCGCAGGCGCGGCACCAGGCCCGCACGCAGCAACGAGGTCTTGCCGAGCCCGGATTGCCCGAACAGCACCGTCAGCAATTTGCGTTGCACGCGTCGAGCGAGTTCCGCGGCTTCCTCGTCGCGCCCGTGGAAATAGGCGCGGGTTTCTTCCGAATAGGAGAACAGGCCCAGCCACGGATTTTCGGGATCGAGCGCGACCGTGTCGTTGATGCTGGCATGGGCGTCGTTCATGCGGGTCTCCCGCCGGACAACTCGCGCAGGCGGCGCAGGAATTCCGGTGTGGGTTCGCCACCGGACAGGCGGGTCATGTGCAGCGCCTTGAAGCTTTCCGGCACCAGCGCCGCGGCTTCCGGCGTGTCGTCGATGCACACCGGCAGGATGAACACCGCGCCATCGGCGATGTTGCGCGCGCGGTCGACCGCGTAACTCCATTCGCGGCGGAAGTAGGCCTCGTGCCGGCTCTGGGTCGTGGCCGAGATCACCGGCACGAAGAAGCTGCAACGCGCTATGTTCGCGCGGATCTTGCGGTCGTAGTCGTCGCCGCCTTCCAGCCGGTCAAGGTCGAACCAGGTAGTGAGGCCGGCCGCGTCCATGCCGGCTTTCAGCCGCTGCACCGCGGGCAAGTCCTCGCGCGCGTAACTGATGAAGATTGCGTGCTCCGGCATCTCGCGCGCCGGCGGCAGGAAGCGTTGCGGCGCATTCGAGCCGGAAGACGCTTGCACTGGCCGCTGACGCGCGCTCCAGCGCCGGTGCAGTTCGGCGACGAAGGTTTCCGCACCGGCGTACACGCGGGTGCGCACGCTGACCTGTTGCAGGAACGCCACCAGCCGCCCGTCTTGCGGGGTGTGGTCATCGGCGAGCACTTCAGTGACGTCGCGCGGGTCGGACAGCCGCTTGCGCTTGGCCATGCGCAGGAACAACCGCGCCAGCCAGTTGGAAAAATCGCTGCCGATCAGCAGCAGGTGATTGTGCTCGAGTTCGTGGAACAGTTTTTCCGGGGTCAGGTGCTCGGACTGCAGCGCACAGATGAATTCCAGCATGTCCTCGTCGGAGAGCACGTAGGTCGGCGAGGCGGACAGCCGCCCGAGCAGGTGATAGACCACGGTGCGCCGCAACTCGGCGCGTTCGGCCGGCAGGTCCGCGACGCGATTGGGCGCGTAGGCGATCACTTCGGTGGATGGCTGGCCGCCGAAACGTTCGGTGTTGAGCGCGTTTTCCAGCAGCTGATCGAATGTGGTCGTCACGAACAGATCGAAGTCCGTGATCTGCGCCAATTGCCGCAACGCCTGCGGCGGTTCGAGGTTCAGCTCGCGCATGATCGAGCGCAGACGCGTGTAGGCTTCCTCGCGGCGTCCACGCTGGCCGAGGTAACAGCACATCACGTCGTTCAACGTGAGCGGTTGCGGAAGTCCGGTCGTATCCACCGACAACCGCGCGGCCAGTTTCTCGGCCAGCCACACGTACAGCGGGCGCAGGCCGGTGTCGGTCTGCACACGCAGCAGGTCGGGGCCGATGATCGGGATGACGCGGTGCTCCTCGATGTAATTGAGGAGATCGTCCCAGGCGTCTTCATCGAAACTTTGCAGCGATTCGGTCGCTGCCGGAAGCGTGATCATGCCAATGCCCCCCGATGGACCGGCGCAGCTTACTCCGCCGGCACCATGCCCGCACCTATAATTCCGGGATGGACGAACGCATTCAACGCGCCCACGACCGTTTCCAACTGGTGGCGCCGTACCAGCCTGCCGGCGACCAGCCGCAGGCGGTCGCGAAATTGATCGACGGTTTCGAGTCGGGGCTGGCGGCGCAGACGCTGCTGGGCGTCACCGGCTCGGGTAAGACCTTCACCATCGCCAACGTCGTGCAGGCGGTACAGAAACCCACGCTCGTCATGGCGCCGAACAAGACGCTGGCGGCGCAGTTGTACGGCGAGTTCCGCGAGTTCTTTCCGGATAATGCGGTCGAGTATTTCGTCAGCTACTACGATTACTACCAGCCGGAAGCCTACGTGCCGAGCACCGACACGTACATCGAGAAGGATTCCTCGGTCAATGAGCACATCGAACAGATGCGCCTGTCGGCGACCAAGGCGCTGCTGGAACGCAAGGACGCGCTGATCGTCGCCACGGTCTCCGCGATCTACGGCCTCGGCGACCCTGGTGAATATTTCCGCATGATCCTGCACATGGTGCGCGGCGAACACGTGGACCAGCGCGAGCTGATCCGCCGCCTCACCGAGATGCAGTACACCCGCAACGAAATGGAACTGCGGCGCGGCACCTACCGGGTGCGCGGCGAGGTGATCGACATCTTCCCGGCCGAGAACGAATCCGATGCGCTGCGCGTCGAACTGTTCGACGGCGACATCGAGAATCTTGCGCTGTTCGATCCACTGACCGGCGACATCATCCGCAAGATCCCGCGCTACACGATTTATCCGTCATCGCACTACGTCACTACCCGCCGCACCGTGCTGGACGCGATCGAGAACATCAAGGAGGAACTGCGCGAGCGCCTGGAATTCCTGCACCGCGAGAACCGGCTGGTCGAGGCGCAGCGCCTGCAGCAGCGCACGCAGTTCGACCTGGAAATGCTGGCCGAGGTCGGTTATTGCCAGGGCATCGAGAATTATTCGCGCTACCTCACCGGGCGCATGCCCGGCGAGCCGCCGCCGTGCCTGTTCGACTACCTGCCGGCCGACGCATTGCTGGTCGTCGACGAATCGCACGTCACCATTCCGCAGCTCGGCGGCATGTACAAAGGCGATCGTTCGCGCAAGGAAACCCTGGTTGAATTCGGCTTCCGCTTGCCCAGCGCGCTGGACAACCGTCCGTTGCGTTTCGAGGAATGGGAACGCCGCGCGCCGCGCACGGTATTCGTGTCGGCCACCCCGGGCAAGTACGAGCTGCAGAAGTCCGGCGACAGCGTGATCGAACTCGTGGTGCGCCCGACCGGACTGGTCGATCCGGAAGTGGAGGTGCGCCCGGCGCGCACCCAGGTCGAGGACCTGCTCGGCGAGGCACGCGCGCGCGTCGCGCTGGGCGACCGCGTGCTGGTCACCACGCTGACCAAGCGCATGGCCGAGAACCTCACCGATTTCCTGCACGAACAGGACATGCGCGTGCGCTACCTGCACGCCGACATCGAGACCGTCGAGCGCGTGGAGATCATCCGCGACCTGCGGCTGGGCAAGTTCGACGTGCTGGTCGGCATCAACCTGCTGCGCGAAGGCCTGGACATGCCGGAGGTGTCGCTGGTGGCGGTCCTGGATGCCGACAAGGAAGGTTTTTTGCGGTCGACCGGATCATTGATCCAGACCATCGGCCGCGCCGCGCGCAACCTGCGCGGCAAGGCGATCCTGTATGCGGACACCGTCACGCAATCCATGCAGGCGGCCATCGACGAGACCGACCGCCGTCGCGCACGCCAGGTCGAATACAACCTCGAACACGGCATCACGCCGAAATCGGTCGTGAAGAAAGTCGCCGACATCATGGAAGGCGCGCGCGAATCCGCGCCGGGCCGTCCGCGCGGGCGGCAGCGCGGCATGACCGAAAAAATGGTCGCGGAGGATCCGGCCGATTACGCCAGCCTCGATGCACGCGACGCCGTCGCATTGATCGGGAAACTGGAAGCACGGATGTACAAGCATGCGCAGGATCTCGAATTCGAAGAGGCTGCGCGCCTGCGCGACGAGATCAGGAAAGTGCGCGAGCGCACGTTATTGCAATAGGGGGCAGCAGGACCCGCGATGGGGCGCTCAGCTTTGCCGGGCTGCCACGGCGGCGCCCAGCAGGCCCGGATTGGGATGCGTGATCACCTGCACCGTCATGCGCTGCATGTACGGGGTGTAGTCGGCGCGGTCGAGGAAGCGCTGCATGAACCCGCTGCCACGGAAGTAATCCAGGAAATGCAGCACGATGCCGCCGGCGATCAGCACGGTGCGTGCGCCGTGCAGCATCGCGGCATCGCCGGCGACGCCGCCGAACGTCCTGCAGAAACGGTCCAGCGCACGCAAGGCATCCGCGTCGTTGCCCCGCAATGCGGCATCCACGATCTCCTTGGGCTCGCGCAGGCCCTCTTGCGGGGCGGGCAGGGAGGTCGGCGGCACGCCGCGCAAGGCCGCGTCGATGCGCGACAGTCCGCTGCCGCTCAGCAACAGTTCGTTGTATACGCGGCGATGGCGCGCCGCGATCCAGCGCACGATTTCGCGTTCCTGTTCATCGACCGGCGCGAAGGAAGCATGCCCGCCTTCGTTTTCGACCACGCGCCAGCCTTGCTCCGGCGAGCCGATCACCAGGCCCATGCCCAATCCGGTGCCGGGTCCGATCAGTGTTACCGGGCTTTGCAGCGTGTCGCGGATTTCGCCATACATTGCCACGCGCCGGGAAGCATCCAGATGCGGCGCGGCCCAGCCGATGGCGCCGAAATCGTTGATCACTTCGAGATGGTCCAGACCCAGCGCGCGTTGCAGGTCGCTGCGCTTGAACGACCACGCGCGGTTGGTGAAAACGATTTCGTCGCTGGTCACGGGCGAGGCTACCGCCAGCGTGGCACGGACCGGCTTCACGCTTGCCTGCCGGAGATAACTCGAAGCGGCATCCTGCAGCGTGGCGAACTGGTCATCGCCGAAGGTCCGCTCCTGCAGTATCTGCGGGACCGGGGTGCTCAAGTCCGTCAGCGCGAAGCGCGCATTGGTGCCGCCGATGTCGCCGATCAGGGCAAGCTCTGTCATGGCCGGCTCCGGCAAAAACGCGCAGCATAGCCTACGCGCGCGCGAGCGGCGGCGCGTTTGAGCACGGTGCGCGATCACGCTATAGTCTCCGGCCCCGTTCGGCCACCCGCGGCGGACCACGGGCGCGTAGCTCAGCGGTAGAGCACTACCTTGACATGGTAGGGGTCACAGGTTCGATCCCTGTCGCGCCCACCAATTTGATGGTCTTTTCAGGTTCGGTCGCGGGCCGTGGCCGCACCGCGTTGACGACGCCCGGTGCCTGCGCTAGCGTTGCCAAGGCAGTCGATTCGATGAGAGGTGGCCCGCGGAAACGCCGGCCGAGCGTGCGACATGGAGACTGCGGGCAGCCACGATTGAGACGATCGCACGCGATCCCGACCGAGGGCGCGTTGCGCCCTTTTTTATTGGGTTTCTTTTGCGATCATCTTGATCGCTGAGATCACAAAGCGGTCATCCATGACCGCACTTTCCACAAAATCCCATGATCACGATCACTCTTCCCGACGGCAGCCAGAAACAGTTCGACCAGGCACCCAGTGTGCGCGATGTCGCTGCGTCCATCGGCGCCGGTCTGGCCAAGGCCGCGCTGGCCGGCAAGGTCGACGGCAAACTGGTCGATCTCTCGCGCAGCATCGGTCACGATGCACGCGTGGAGATCGTCACCGAAAAATCACCCGAAGCGCTGGAGGTGATCCGCCATTCCACCGCACATCTGCTGGCTCAGGCGGTGCAGCGGCTGCATCCGGGCACGCAGGTGACGATAGGCCCGGTGGTCGAGAACGGTTTCTACTACGACTTCGCGCGCAAGGAACCGTTCAAGCCGGAAGACTTGCCGGTGATCGAAGCGGAAATGAAAAAGATCGCCGCCGAGGCGCTGCCGGTTTCGCGCAGCGTCAAATCGCGCGATGAAGCGACGAAGTTCTTCCGCGGCATGGGCGAGGAATACAAGGCGCGGATCATCGAATCGATTCCCGCGAACGAGGAACTTTCGCTTTATTCGCAGGGCGAATTCAACGATCTCTGTCGTGGCCCGCATGTGCCGGACACCGGCAAGCTCAAGGCGTTCAAGCTGATGAAGGTGGCTGGCGCGTACTGGCGCGGCGACAGCAACAACGAAATGTTGTCGCGCATCTACGGCACGGCGTGGTTGAACGACAAGGATCTCAAGGCCTACCTCACGCAACTGGAGGAGGCCGAAAAGCGCGACCACCGCAAGATCGGCAAGCAGCTCGATCTGTTTCATCAGCAGGAAGAAGCGCCGGGCATGGTGTTCTGGCATCCGAACGGCTGGACGCTGTGGCAGCAGGTCGAGCAGTACATGCGCCACGTGTACCGCGATTCCGGTTATCAGGAAGTGCGCTGCCCGTCGATCCTGGACGTTTCCCTGTGGAAGAAGTCCGGCCACTGGGACAACTACAAGGACAACATGTTCTTCACCGAGTCGGAGAAGCGCACCTACGCGGTGAAGCCGATGAATTGCCCCGGCCACGTGCAGATTTACAACGACGGCCTGCACAGCTACCGCGACCTGCCGATCCGCTACGGCGAGTTCGGATCCTGCACGCGCAACGAACCTTCGGGCGCGTTGCACGGCATCATGCGGGTGCGCGCGTTTACCCAGGACGACGGCCATATCTTCTGTACCGAGAAGCAGATCGAATCCGAGGTGACGGCTTTCCATGAACAGGCATTGGCGGTCTATCGCGATTTCGGCTTCACCGACGTGGCGATCAAGCTGGCGCTGCGGCCCGAGCCGCGGCTGGGTTCGGACGAGGTCTGGGACAAGGCGGAAGCCGCCTTGCGGGATGCCCTGCGTGCCTGCGGCGCGCAATGGGAAGAACTGCCGGGCGAGGGCGCGTTCTACGGCCCCAAGATCGAATATCACCTGCGTGACGCGATTGGCCGTACCTGGCAGCTGGGCACCATGCAGGTGGATTTCATGATGCCCGAGCGCCTCGGCGCCGAATACGTGGATGAGCAGAGCCAGAAACGGCATCCGGTGATGTTGCACCGGGCCATCGTGGGCTCCATGGAGCGCTTCATCGGCATCCTGATCGAACACCACGCCGGGCTGTTCCCGGCCTGGCTGGCCCCGACCCAGGCGGTGGTGCTGAATATCACCGATGCCCAGGCCGAATACGCTGGGCAGGTGGCCCAAGCGCTGGCGGAGCGAGGCATCCGTGTCAGGGCCGATTTGCGCAACGAGAAAATAGGCTATAAAATTCGGGAGCATACCTTGCAAAAGGTGCCTTATCTCCTCGTGGTCGGTGACCGCGAGAGGGAATCGGGCACTTTTTCCGTGCGTGCACGTTCGGGTGAGGACTTGGGCAGCATGGCGCTCCCGGCCTTCATCGAACGCTTGGCGGGCGAAAGCGCCCCGCACGGACAAATGGCCGCCGGACATGCCGGCGGGACTTGAGGAGTCAAACGTATCGCCACCGAAAACAAGAGCAACCGGCGCAATCAGGAGATCCGTGTTCCGCGCGTGCGCGTGATCGGCGCCGATGGAGAACAAGTTGGAATTCTGGACCGGGACGCGGCGCTGACCATGGCCGAGGAAGCCGGGCTCGATCTGGTCGAGATCCAGCCGAACGCCGACCCCCCGGTGTGTCGGGTCATGGATTTCGGCAAGTTCAAGTTCGAGCAACAGAAGAAGGCGCACGAACAGCGGCGGCGGACCAAGCAGGTCGAGATCAAGGAACTGAAGTTCCGCCCGACTACCGACGTGGGCGACTACAACATCAAGCTGCGCAACATGCAGCGGTTTCTGGCGGAAGGCGACAAGGTCAAGGTCAACATCCGCTTCCGTGGCCGCGAGATGTCGCATCAGGAACTCGGCATCGCGTTGGCCAGGCGCATCGAGACGGACATTGTCGAAAGTGGAGTGGTGGAGCAGTTCCCGCGCCTGGAAGGCCGCCAGATGACGATGATGATCGGGCCGAGGAAGAAGTAACGGTCGATCGGAAAAATTACGCGTTTCGGAAACAACGAAATGCGAGCGTCCGGACGCGGGATGTCCGGCGACGGGTCCGCCACGGCGGACATCACAAGCAGACTTGGGCAGGGATGGAAAGCGTGACCGCAAGGTTGCCGCCCGGGTCGGTAAACCAAGAACACAAACGGAGTTTCGAATGCCCAAGATCAAGACCAATCGGGCCGCTGCCAAGCGGTTCCGCAAGACCGCCACCGGCAAGTTCAAGGCCGGCCACGCCTTCAAGTCGCACATCCTGACCAAGAAGTCGACCAAGCGGAAGCGCAACCTGCGCGCCACCAACCACGTGCGCGACTGCGACGCCGGTCGTGTCGCCCGCATGCTTCCCTACGCGTAAGGAGAGACGACCATGGCACGAGTCAAACGTGGCGTCACCGCGCGTGCGCGTCACAAGAAAACCATCAAGGCCGCCAAGGGTTACTACAACGCCCGGCGCAAGGTCTATCGCGTCGCCAAGCAGGCGGTCACCAAGGCCCAGCAGTACGCCTACATCGGCCGCAAGCAGAAGAAGCGCCAGTTCCGCGCGTTGTGGATCGTGCGCATCAATGCCGCCGCGCGACAGTTCGGCCTGTCCTACAGCCGCCTGATCGACGGCCTCGGCAAGGCCGGCATCACCATCGATCGCAAGGTGCTGGCCGATCTCGCCGTGCACGACATCGCCGCGTTCGGCGCGATCGCCGAGAAGGCCAAGGCCAACCTGGCTGCTTGAGGCGTTTCGGCGCCGCGCGCCGGACGGCTATGATGAAGCAAGCGGGGAGAAGGCCCGGCCTTCTCCCCGTTTCTTTTCGGGGAATCGCATTTCGATGGCTCAGATGGAATCCCGCATCGCGCAGGCGCTCGCCGATATCACGGCGGCGGCATCGCTCGACGCACTCGAAGCGCAGCGCGTGGCGCTGCTTGGCAAGAACGGTGCGATCACCGCGGAGCTGAAGGCACTGGGCGCGTTGCCTCCGGACCAACGTAAGGCGCGCGGCGCGGAAGTGAACACCGCGCGCGACCGGCTCGCCGACGCCATTGCGGCGCGTCGCATGCAGCTCGAGAAAACTGAACTCGATCGCCGGCTCGCTTCCGAAAGCCTCGACATCACGCTGCCCGGCCGCAACGCGCAGCGCGGTTCGATCCATCCGCTGACGCGCACGCTGGAGCGTATTGAATCGATCTTCGCGGCCATGGGCTACGAAGTCGCGGTAGGCCCCGAGATCGAAGACGACTGGCACAACTTCGAGGCGCTGAATTTCCCCGCGCACCATCCCGCTCGTGCGATGCACGACACCTTTTATTTTGGTGACGGACGCATGTTGCGCACGCACACCTCGCCGGTGCAGATTCGCGCGATGAAAGGCAGGCAGCCGCCGATCCGCATCATCGCGCCGGGCAAGGTGTACCGCAGCGATTCCGACCAGACCCATTCGCCGATGTTCCACCAGGTCGAAGGCCTGCTGGTGGACGAAACCTCGACGATGGCCGACCTGAAAGGCACGCTCGCGGCCTTCCTGCGTGCGTTTTTCGGTCGTGATTTCGAGATGATGTTCAAGCCGACGTACTTCCCGTTCGTCGAGCCCGGCGCGGACGTGATCATCCGCTGGGAGCTTCCGGATGGCGGCTCGCGCTGGCTGGAGATTCTGGGCTGCGGCATGGTGCATCCGAACGTGCTGTCGAATTGCGGCATCGATCCGGAGCGCTACACCGGCTTCGCCTTCGGCATGGGCGTGGAGCGGCTGGCGATGCTGCGCTACGGCGTGAATGACCTGCGCGCGTTCTTCGAGAACGACCTGCGTTTCCTGCGGCAGTTCGCATGAGGGCCGTGGCATGAAACTCAGCGAGAACTGGGTGAGCCGGGATTTGACGCCAGATGCCTTGAATGGCATCTCGCGCCGGCGGGCGCGCGGACAAGGACGTCCGGGCCGGAACACCGCACCATGGAGGGTTTTGTGCGGAGATGGCCCATGAAGCTGAGTGAGAATTGGCTCAGGGAACTCGTCGACATACCGGCCGACCACGACGCGCTGGTCGAACGCCTGAACATGATCGGCCACGAGGTCGAGGACGACGCAACACTTGGCGCCAGTCTCGAGGGCGTGGTCATCGCGCGCATCGTCGAATGCACGAAGCATCCGCAGGCCGATCGGCTGCAGGTCTGTCGCGTCGATGCGGGCGGCGAAATCCTGCAGATCGTTTGCGGTGCGCCAAATGCGCGCACGGGCCTCGTGGCACCACTGGCGAAAGTCGGCGCGACATTGCCGGGTGGCACTGTGATCAAGGCTGCGCAATTGCGCGGCGTGGAATCGCGGGGCATGTTGTGCTCCGCGAGGGAGCTCGGCATCGATGCCGATGCTTCGGGCCTGATGGAACTGCCGGACGATGCAGCGATCGGCGCGCCATTCGACGGCTATCTCGGACTGCCGGACCACGTGCTCGATCTGGGCCTGACGCCGAATCGCGCGGACTGTCTGGCGATGATCGGGCTGGCCGGCGACGTTGCCGCTGCTTTCGGTGCACGTGCACACCCGCCGAAGATTGAGGCCGTGACGCCGCAAGGCGATCGCCGCATCGCCATCGAGTTGCACGCACCGGCTGACTGCCCACGTTATTGCGGGCGCTACATCGAAGGCATCGACCCCTCCGCGCGCACGCCGGAATGGATGCGCGAGCGCCTGCGTCGCGGCGGCATCCGTCCGATCAGCCTGCTGGTGGACGTCACCCAGTACGCGATGCTGGAACTCGGCCAGCCGATGCACGCGTACGACGCGGCGAAGCTGAAGGGCCCCGTAGGCGTCCGCCGCGCGTACCCGGGTGAAACGCTCAAACTGCTGGACGAACGCGAAGTCACGCTCGATCCGGAATTCCTGCTGATCACCGATGCCGACCGCGCGGTCGCGCTGGCGGGTGTGATGGGCGGCTTCGATACGCGTGTCACCGAGACGACGCGTGGCGTGTTCCTCGAGGCCGCGCATTTCGCACCGGCAGCCATTGCCGGGCGCGCGCGCAAATTGAACATGGGCACGGATGCGGCGCACCGCTTCGAACGCGGCGTCGATCCGGAATTGCCGCGGGTGGCACTGGAACGTGCTACTGCGCTGATCCTGCAGGTTGCCGGCGGCAAGCCGGGCCCGATCCTGGAAGCCGCTTCGCCGCATCTGCCGCGGCGCGCTTCCATCGTCCTGCGGCGTACGCGCATCCCGCGCGTATTGGGCATCGAGATCGCCGACGAAGAAGTCGCGCGCATCCTCGATACGCTCGACATGCGGATCGAGGCGCAGCCAGACGGCTGGCGGGTGACACCGCCATCGCGGCGTTTCGACATCGAGCGCGAGGAGGATCTGATCGAGGAGGTCGCGCGCATGCACGGTTACGACAATATCCCCTCGCATCTGCCGGCAGGCGAGCCTCCCGCGCCTGAGCGCGACGAAACACGATTGCCGCTGAGCGCATTGCAGGCGCAACTGGCTGCACGCGATTATCACGAAGCCATTTGCTACGCCTTCGTGGATGCGGAATGGCTCAGGACCTGGCAATTGGATGAGCAGGCGATTCCGCTGGCCAATCCGTTGTCGGCGGAACTGGGCGTGATGCGCACGTCGCTTCTGCCGGGGCTGGTGGCCGCCTTGCAGGGCAATCTGCGTCGCCAGCAGCCGCGCGTGCGGCTGTTCGAATCAGGCAACGTTTTCGCACGCGGCGGCGATGGCGCACCGATCGAAACCACGATGGTTGCAGCGGCTATTTGCGGGGCCGACCAAGCAGAACAGTGGGGCGAACGTTCGCGCGAGGCGGATTTCTTCGACTTCAAGGGCGATCTGGAATCGCTGCTGGCGATGTCGGGCGATGCGGGTGCGTGGAGCTTCGATTGCACGGCGCTGCCGCCGTGGTTGCATCCCGGCCGCAGCGCACGCGTGCTGCGCGACGGCCGGCCGACGGGTTTTCTCGGCGCGTTGCACCCGTACTTGTCGCGTGCGCTGGATCTGGATGAAGACGTCCACGTCTTCGAGGTCCGGGCGGAAGCCCTGGCCATGCGGCCGGTCCCGAGGGCACATGGCTTGCCGCGGTTTCCTTCGGTACGACGGGATATCGCGGTTGAGCTGCCGCGCACAGTTGCCTGGGGCGAGGTCGAAACAGCATTGCGCCAGGCCTTGGAGGCGATTCTGGTACGGGTTCTCATTTTCGATGTGTACACCGGCAAGAATTTGAAAGAAGGTGAAAAGAGCTTGGCTATGGGCTTGATTTTGCAGGACGCCTCCCGCACGCTTACGGACGAGGACGCGGACCGCGGCGTGGCCGCCGCGGTGGGGGCACTGGAGGCCGCGTTCGGGGCGAGGCTCAGGAGCTGACATGACGCTCACCAAAGCAGAGATGGCCGAGCGTCTGTTCCTGGACGTGGGCCTCAACAAGCGCGAGGCGAAGGAATTCGTCGACGCGTTCTTCGAAGTGCTGCGCGAAGCGCTCGAGAAAGGGGAGCAGGTGAAGTTGTCGGGCTTCGGCAATTTCGACCTGCGGCACAAGAACCAGCGCCCGGGGCGCAATCCCAAGACCGGCGAGGAAATCCCGATTTCCGCGCGCCGGGTGGTGACCTTCCGTCCGGGACAGAAGCTGAAGGTGCGAGTCGAGAGCCATGCTGGACCCGAGAAACAATAACGAACTGCCGGCGATTCCTGCCAAGCGCTACTTCACCATCGGTGAAGTCAGCGATCTGTGCGCGGTCAAGCCGCACGTGCTCCGCTACTGGGAACAGGAGTTCCCGGCGCTCAAGCCTGTCAAGCGTCGCGGCAACCGCCGCTACTACCAGCGCCATGACGTGCTGATGATCCGCCAGATCCGTGCATTGCTGTACGAACAAGGCTTCACCATCACCGGTGCGCGCGCACGGCTGGAAGGCCAGCAGGCGCGCATGGAAGCCAGCATCTCCAACCAGATCGTCAAGCAGATGCGGATGGAATTGGAGCAGCTGCTGAGTCTTCTGCGCAGCGGCTGATCAAGCGGTTCCGGGGACGACGAGACGCTCCCGCGACGCGGCCGGGTCAGGCGTCGTACGCTGATATACTTTTCCAGTCGTGTCGGGGCGTGGCGCAGTCTGGTAGCGCATCTGCCTGGGGGGCAGAGGGTCGTCGGTTCAAATCCGGCCGTCCCGACCATTGTTGTCTCATCGTTGCTGATGAGAAGGACAGAAAAAAGCGCGCGCGCGCATGTGCGCGCTTTTCAACTGCGGCGCAGCTCCCAGCTGCGCGCCAGCCGGCAAAGATGACCGAACCTCGCCGCACGCTTTATTCCGATATCGAACCCTACGATCACGGTTTGTTGCCGGTATCGCCGCTGCACACGCTGTATTACGAGCAATGCGGCAATCCGGATGGCAAACCGGTGGTATTCCTGCACGGCGGCCCGGGCGCGGGCTGCAACCCGAAGTGCCGGCGTTTCTTCGATCCGAAGGCGTACCGCATCGTGCTGTTCGACCAGCGCGGTTGCGGGCGCTCCACGCCGCACGCGGAACTGCGCGAGAACACGACCTGGGACCTGGTCGCCGACGTCGAGCGCCTGCGCGATCATCTCGGCATCGGGCGTTGGCAGGTGTTCGGCGGTTCCTGGGGTTCGACGCTGGCGCTGGCCTATGCGGAAACGCATCCGCAACGCGTGAGCGAACTGGTGCTGCGCGGCATCTTCATGCTGCGCCGCTGGGAGCTGGATTGGTTCTACCAGAACGGCTGCGATGCGCTATTCCCGGATGCATGGGAAACCTATCTGGCCGCGATCCCGCAAGCCGAGCATGGCGACCTGATAGGTGCCTATCACAGACGCCTGACCGATCCCGATCCCGCGGTGCGGCTCGCTGCCGCGCAGGCGTGGTCGGTATGGGAAGCCTCGACCAGTTTCCTGTTGCAGGATCCGGCCTACATCGCGGCCAGCGCCGGAGACCGTTTCGCGCTGGCGTTCGCGCGCATCGAGAACCATTACTTCGTCAATCGCGGGTTCTTCGAGTGCGATGGCCAGTTGTTGCGCGATGCTCCGCGCCTGCGCGACATCCCGGCGGTGATCGTGCAGGGCCGCTACGACGTGGTATGTCCGTTGCGCAGCGCATGGGACCTGCATCGCGCATGGCCGCAGGCAGATCTGCAAATCGTGCCGGACGCCGGGCATTCCGGTTTCGAACCGGGCATCGTCGACGCGCTGGTGCGCGCGTGCGATGGTTATCGTCCCTGATACCGCCCTGCACATCCTTGTGCAGGATTTCTCAAAAAAGCTTGCATAAAAACGCCCGGCTTGCGCCGGGCGTCATGCGTTGCGGAAACGTGGAACTTAGTGCGCCGTGGCCGGCGTGCCGCTGCCCTTCAGGCAGGTGCTCATGTAGCTCTTGCGCTCCGTGCCTTTCAGCTTCTTGCCGTTGGCGTCCGTGTTGCAGGCCTTCATCTTGTCCTGCTGCGACATCTTGCCGGTGGACGCCACCGGCGCCGACGCCGTGGAAGCGGTGGTCGTCTTGCCCTTCAGGCAATCGCTCATGAACTGCTTGTGGGCATCGCCTTTCATGCCTTTTGACTGCGTGCTGCACGTCGCCATCTTCTGCTGCTGAGCCGTCATCGGCTTGGCTGCGGTGGTCGAGCTGGCAGCGAACGCTGGTGCAGCGGCGACGGCGGCCAGCGACAGGGCCAATGCCAGCATCGTGGAATGGATCCGCATGGTGATTCCTCCTGGTGACCGGCCCGTGCCGGCGCGGCGAAATATACGCTGCTGCGCGCGCCGGAGCTGACCGCCAGCCTACCGGACCGGCAACGCAGCCAGACGTTCAGCAGAAATGAACAATCGCTCTTTTAAAAATCCTGCACATGGACGTGCAGGGCTGTGCCAGGGACGGCAATTACGCCGCGGCGCGTGCCGAAGTTTCGGTTTGCCGGAGGCGCGGACCGTTCAGCAATGCCTGGCGAACCTCTTCGACCAGCAGATCGGCTTCCGCCGAGGAGATCGCGAAGTGCGGCGTGAAGCGCAGCGAATTCGCGCCGCCATGGATCACGTTCAGACCGCGCTCGCGCAGGTATTCCTCGATCGAATCCGCGCCATAGCATTTGAACTGCGGCGACAGCTCGCAGGAAAACAGCAGGCCGGTACCCTGTACCTTGGTGATCAGGCCGGGCAATGCGTCCTTGAGCGCGTTCAACTTGCCCAGCAGTTCCGTACCGCGCTCGCGGATGTTTGCGCGCAGCTGCGGCGTGAGTTGCGCCAGCACGCGACAGGCGATCTCCAGTGCGCGCGGGTTCGAAGTCATGGTGTTGCCGTAGATGCCCTTGCGGTACAGGCCCGCGGCACGCTCGTTCACCGCCAGCACCGACAGCGGGAATTGCCCGGCATTGAGCGCCTTGGAGTAGGTTTCCATGTCCGGCGCCGGCAGCTTTTCGAAGCCCGGGTAATCGACCACGGACAGCACGCCGTGCGCGCGCAGGCCCGCCTGGATCGAATCGACCAGCAGCAACGCGCCATGCGCCTCGGTGAGTTCGCGCGCGGCGGCGTAGAACTCCGGCGTCACGGCACGGCCGGGATCGCCTTCGCCCATCACCGGCTCCAGGAACATCGCCTCGAAGAACCAGCCGTGCCTGTCCGCTTCCGCGAACGCATTGCGCAGGGCACCCACGTCGTAGGGCTCCACCGTGACCAGCGAGTGCTCGTCGCGGAAGCTGGCGAGGTTGGCCTCGTAGGCCTTGCGCGAGGAATCCGAATACAGCGCCGGCTTTTCCGTGCGCCCGTGGAACGCGCCCTTGACCGCGAGCCGCTTGATGGTGCGGCCGGCGTGGCGCGCGCCGGATTCGGTCATCAGCTTGGCATTCACGTCCGCGATGCGGCAGGCCAGCGTCACGCTTTCCGAACCGGAATTGAGGCACATCAGGCTGTGGAACGGGTGCGCGCCGCGCGAATGTCCGATCTCGCGCCGCAGTGCCTGCGCGAACCGCAGCTGCGAAGCATTCGGCGTCATGATGTTGGCCATCACCTGCGGTTGCGACAGCGTCTCGAGCACCGCCGGCGCGTTGTGGCCGAAACCCAGCATGCCGTAGCCGCCGCAGTCGTAAAGCACCGCGCCCTTGGTCGTCACGATCCACGGGCCGCGCGCGGCCAGCGTCACGAAGGGACACACCGCATCGTCCGCGTAGAAATTGACGAACCCGGATTGCGCGCGTTCGATCTGCGCCTGTTCGCCCAAGGCCATGAATTCCGGCATCGTCGTACGCAGATCCGCCCACGCGGCGCGAGCATCGGCGATCGCTGCCGCGAGCGTGGCGTCCGAGGCGAGGAAACGCTGGAGCGTCGCATCGTCCAGGCCGCGGGTACGGACCTCGCCGGCATGGCCGCGCATTTCTTTCAGCAGATCGATCGGATTCATGGCGACGCCTCCGCGCCGCGACGGATGTCGCGCGCAAGTAGTTCAAGGAAAAAGAAAACCTGCATAAATTCTAGCAGTTCGCTGGTTCAGCCGTAACCCCTCTTGGGCTGACGCCTGTCACCTCCGGAGGCTGATGACGGGGACTGCCATCGGCGGCTTTGCGCGGCCATTCTGAAGCCCGCTTACCCCGGTTCGAAGGAAAATCCATGGGCGATCCGACGGCGATTGCGCGCCTGGAAAAGGCGACGAAGCGCTATGGCGACCGCACCGCGCTGGACGGCGTGAACCTCGCGTTGCGTCGCGGCGAGTTGTTGGCATTGCTCGGACCCAATGGCGCCGGCAAGACCACCGCGATTTCACTGCTGCTGGGCCTGCAGCGACCGGACGCGGGACTGGCGGCACTGTTCGGCACGGACCCTGCGCGACTGGAAGCGCGCCGCCGGCTCGGTGTGATGCTGCAGGATGCGATGTTGCAGGCGTCCCTGTGCGTGGAGGAATTGATCCGCCTAACCTCCAGTTATTACCCGCGGCCGCGCGCGCTCGCCGAAGTGGCAGCACTCGCAGGCGTGCGGGAACTATTGGCGCGCCGTTACGGCAAACTCTCCGGCGGCCAGAAACGGCGAGTGCAGTTTGCACTCGCGATCTGCGGCAATCCGGAAATCCTGTTCCTGGATGAGCCGACCGTGGGCCTCGATCTGGATGCGCGAAGATCATTGTGGAAGACAGTGCGCGAGCTCGTCGGTACGGGTTGTTCGGTCGTGCTGACCACGCACTACCTGGAAGAAGCCGAGGCGTTGGCCGATCGCGTGGCCGTGCTGGCGCGTGGACGCATCGTCGCCGAAGGCAGCGTGGATGCGATTCGCGCGCATGTCTCGCAACGGCGGATCCGCTGCATCACCTCGATCGGCATCGATGTCTTGCGCGGCTGGCCGGAAATCGATCGGGCCGAGCGCGACGGTGAACATCTGAATCTCTTCACCGAAAGCGCCGAGGCGACGTTGCGCCGGCTGCTGGCGGCCGATCCGTCATTGCGCGAACTGGAAGTGCAGCGCGCCGGGCTGGCCGAGGCGTTCGTGGAAATCACCGGGAGCGCCGCCCGGGAAACCCCGCAGAAGGAGGCCGCGTGATGGAAACCGCATCGACGATGCCCCACGCTCGCGTCGCCCGGGCATGGCTGCTGGAGGCGAAGTATGAATTCCTGAGGCTGTTGCGCACGCCGTCGTTCGCGCTGCCGACGCTGTTGTTCCCGTCATTGTTCTATCTATTGTTCGGCGTACTGCTCAACCACGGTTCCGGCCACGGCCTCGATGCCGCGAGTTATCTGCTGGTGAGCTACAGCGTGTTCGGCGTGATGGCGCCCGGCCTGTTCGGGTTCGGCGTGGTGGTGGCATTGGAGCGAGAACAGGGACTGCTGACCTTGAAGCGCGCGCTGCCGATGCCGCCGGGTGCCTATCTGTTCGCGAAGATGTTGATGGCGATGCTGTTCGTGACCATCGTGGTCACGATGTTGCTGGCACTTGGCTTCATCCTTGGCCATGTCCGCCTGCCATGGACCGGCCTTGTCGCATTGCTGGGTGTGGACGTGCTCGGTGTATTGCCCTTCTGTGCGCTGGGTTTGTTCATGGGCACTCTCTTCGGCGGGCAGGGCGCGCCGGCCGTGATCAACCTGATCTACCTGCCGATGGCGTTTCTGTCCGGCCTGTGGATTCCGTTGAACCTGTTGCCACACCTGTTGCAGCAGTTCGCGCCGCTGTGGCCGGCGAATCACCTGTTCCTGATCGCCCTGGACGCGAGTGGCTTGGGCGGCGATCATCGCATTGCGTGGCACGCCCTGGTGCTGGCCGGGTTTACGATCACGTTCTTCGCATTGGCACGACGCCGGCTCGCGAAGGCGGGTTGAGGAGAAGGCCGTGCAAGCACTGGTCCTGCAATCGCACTTCCATTTGATCGTGCTGTACGTGGCGCTGTTCGTCTGCTTCGGTCCGGAATGGCTCGGGTGGTTCTTCCAGCGTTCCGAGAAGACCGCGGTGAAACGCGATCGCGGGTCGCATCTCGTGCTGCTCGTGGCACTGACGACGGGCGTCACGGCCGCCTTCTTCCTGGTCGGTGCGTTGCCCGCCGCGACAATCACTGCACGGCAGCCGCTGGTGTTCTGGTCCGGGATCGCGATCATGTTCATCGGCCTGGCCTTGCGCTGGTACGCAATCCGCGTGCTGGGCAAGTTTTTCACCCGCGACGTGGCGACGCGGGAAGGCCAGTACGTGGTGGAAAACGGACCTTATCGATGGGTGCGGCATCCGTCGTATTCCGGCGCGTTGTTGATGTTCGCCGGCACCGGCTTGGCGATGACCAATTGGGCCAGCCTGCTGGTTATCCTGCTCGCCGCCACGATCGGTTACGGTTATCGCGTGCACGTCGAGGAACGGGCATTGTGCAGCGACCTCGGCGATGCTTACCGGGGCTACATGCGGCGCACGCGCCGCTTCATCCCTTGGGTCTGGTGAAACGCATGCACAGTGACCGCTCCGGCAATGCGGGGGACGTGGCATCATCGATGCCGGGAGGATTCCGCATGCGCCTTGTTGCCGCGCTCCGCGAATGGTTCCGTCCCGCGCCGGATTCCGACGTCGCGGACAACCTGCGCCTCGGCAAACCCCGGTATACGGACTGGGTGCATTTGCTGTGGTCGATCTGGATCTTCGTCACGCCGCTGTTCGACAACGGCCTGGCGGGCTACACGCGTACATGGCTGCTGTTCACGCTGGTGACCTATCCGATTTTCCTGTTGCTGTTCGCGCTGGTGCAGATCGCCAGCCAGCGCAGGGTAGCATGGTTCGCGCTGGGCATGGTCGCGTTGTGCTTTGTCACCATGCGCTGGTATCCCAGCGGCATGAGCTATTTCATGTACGGCTGCATTTTCCTCTATCACTCTCGCACGAGCGTGCGCCGTTATCTCGGCGCGCTTGTTCTTATCAACGTGGCATTCGTTGCATTGGGATGGTGGATCGGCTATCCGAAGGCGTTGCTGGTGCTGATGCCGGCAATGGCATTCATCGTCAGTGCCATCATCATGGTCGAACACATGGGCAAGCAGCGCGACGCGGCTTGGGCATTGTCGCAGGAGGAAGTGCGCCGGCTGGCCGCCACCGCCGAGCGCGAACGCATCGGCCGCGACTTGCATGATCTGCTCGGGCACACACTGTCGCTGATCACCCTGAAGCTGGAACTGTCGCGCAAGCTGTTCGATCGCGATACGCAAGCCGCGCGACGCGAGGTGGAGGAAGCCGAGCGCGTGGCGCGCCATGCGCTGTCGGAAGTACGCAATGCAGTCAGTGGCATACGCGCCACCGACCTCGCCGCGGAGCTGGCGTCCGCACGACTGCTGCTGGAATCCTCCGGCGTGCGCCTGGACTACGAATTGCCGCCGATGGACCTGCCGCCGGAAATCGAGCACAGCCTTTCGCTGGTGCTGCGCGAAGCGGCCACCAATATCGCGCGCCATGCCGGTGCCAGTACGGCGAAGATCGAATTGCGGCGGGAGCCTTCCTGCTTGCGCATGCGGATCAGCGACAACGGTCGTGGCGGCGTCGAGAAACACGGCAATGGCCTGAGCGGCATCAGCGAGCGTGTGCGCGCGTTGAAGGGCACGCTGGCGATCGAATCCGTGCGCCGCCATGGCACGACCTTGAAGATTTCCGTACCGGTACCGAACCTGCGGTTGCTGCCGCGATTGCGCCCGTCGCCGCAGGACGAACGAGATGCGGATGGCGGCTCCGCATCGGGACAGCCTGCCGCATGAAAATACGGATCTCCCATCCTTCCACGATGCGCGGCGGACTTGCGGAGCACGCGGCATGATCCGGGTGCTGCTGGCAGAAGACCAGGCGATGGTGCGCGGAGCGTTGTCCGCGCTGCTGGCGCTGGAGCCGGATATCGAAGTGCTTGGTTCGGTCGCGGATGGCGAGGGCGCGTGGCGCGAAGTGCAGCGCCTGAAACCCGACGTGCTGGTCTCCGACATCGAGATGCCAGGACTCACCGGTCTGGAGCTCGCGCAACGCATCCAGCGCCACGAGCTGCCGGTGAAGGTCGTCATCGTGACCACCTTCGCTCGTTCCGGGTACCTGCGGCGCGCGCTGGACGCCGGCGTTTGCGGTTACCTGCTGAAGGATGCGCCGGCCGAGCAATTGGCGGAGGCGCTGCGCACGGTACACCGCGGCGGCCGCGCGATCGATCCGCAGCTCGCGCTGGAAGCCTGGTCGGAAGCCGATCCGCTCAACGACCGCGAACGCCAGGTCCTGCGATTGGCAGGCGAGGGGCTGTCCGCGGGAGAGATCGCGCAGCAATTGAACCTCTCGCACGGCACCGTGCGCAATTACCTTTCGGAAGCGATCGGCAAGCTCGGCGTCGGCAACCGCATCGAAGCCTACCGTCTGGCGCGCCAGAAGGGCTGGTTGTAATCCGCCGCGCTTGCGCGATGCGTTGAGTCGCATCGCGCGCGGCAGATTACAGGTGAGCCATGGATGGCGATCGGAAGGCGCGCCATGGATGGTTACTCGCAATGGGTTGAACGTAATCACGCATCGCGCGCGGCGGATTACAGGTGAGCCATGGATGGCGGACGGCAATGCACCATGGATGGTTGCTTGCCGATGGCTGAGCGAAGCCGCGCACGCGGGCGACCGCTACGAGCGGGAAGCGGCGCCGATGCGCGCGCGTTGTCGTCCCGTGAGTTCCACTGCCATGCGCGCCGCAGCGAACAGGCTGGAAGGATCGGCTTGTCCGCTTCCCGCCAGATCCAGCGCAGTGCCGTGATCGACCGAAGTGCGGATGAACGGCAGGCCCAGCGTGATGTTGACCGTGCGGTCGAATGCCTCGCTCTTGAGCACAGGCAACGCCTGGTCGTGGTACATCGCCAGCACCGCGTCGTAGTGCGCGCGCTGCGCGGGTACGAAGGCGGTGTCGGCCGGCAGCGGCCCGAGCAGGTCGATTCCCTGCGCGCGCAGGCCCTCGATCACTGGCAAAAGCGTTTCGATTTCCTCGCGGCCCAGATGGCCGCCTTCGCCCGCGTGCGGATTGAGCCCCAGCACGGCGATACGCGGCGACGCGATGGCGAATTTCCCGACCAGTTCCGCGTGCACGATGCGCAATGTACGCGCGAGCGATTCACGCGTGATGGCGGCCGGCACCTTCGACAGCGGCAGGTGAGTGGTGGCGAGCGCCACGCGCAATTCCGGCGAGGCCAGCATCATCACCGTCTCGCAACCGGCACGTTGCGCGAAGAATTCCGTGTGGCCGCTGAAGGCCTCGCCGGCATCGTTGATGACGGACTTTTGTACCGGCGCGGTGACCAGTGCGTCGAACTCGCCGGCGAGGCAGCCGTCGGCGGCGCGCGCCAGCGCGTTGAGCACGTGGAAGGCGTTGCGCGGATCGGGATGCCCCGGCGTTTCCCGCGCGCGCAACGGGATCTCGATCACGCGCAGCGTCGACCGCGCACGAGCGACGCGCGGCGTGCCGTCGTAGGTTTCGATGTCGATCGGGAGGCCGCAGGTCGCGGCGGCACGCGCCATCAAACTCGCGTCGCCGATCGCGACGAGATCGGCAGGGAACGGCGAGGCGGCCAGCCGCGCGATCAGCTCCGGACCGACGCCGGCAGGTTCGCCGGCGGTGAGCGCGAGGCGCGGCAGCGCCATCAAGCCTGCTGACGCCATGCCAAACGGCCGCGCCGCCGGCCCCATGCCCGCAGGGCGAGAAAGAACGAGAAAGGTGTATGTCGATAAATCGACGAGTGATGACGCAGCCCTGCGGGCACGGGGCCACGGCCCTTCGGGTTGCTCCGTAGTGGCCGCCATACGACGGTGCGCGCCTTGACCATGGAATGACCATGGCGCTGCGGCGCGCGCCTTGTCTGACAACCGCTGCGGAAGCAACGCGGCTCGCTTGTCATGGTGTCAACAGGCTTTATTCACGGCGTGCCGCTGCTGCCTGCCGTGGCGGCATCGCCGGACTGGTTGCCGCCTAGCGCGCCGGGAAGCCGGATGTCGATGTAGGCATCCGAACGCAGGTCGCGCAGGAACTGCTGGTAGGCCTCGGTGCCCTTGCGCACGGCGATCGCCTGGCGCGCCTGCTCGCGCTGGATGTCACTGGTCTTGTCGGTCTGGCGTGTCCCCAGCAACTGGATCAGGTGCCAAGACCCGTCCTGGGTCTTGAACGGCTGCGATACCTGATTGGGTTGCATGGTCGCTACCCGCTTTCCGATTTCGCTGCCCCAGTCGTCCTGCATGAACCAGCCCATGTCGCCACCGATATTGGCGGTGGAAGGGTCTTGGGAATCCTTCTTGGCCAGCGTGGAGAAATCCTGATGCTGGTCGACCACCTCATGGTAGATCTGGTTGATGTGATTCTGCGCGTCCTGGTCCGAAACCAGCGCGCTCGGCTTGATCATGATGTGCAACCCGTGGTACTCGGTGACGATCTGGCGCGCGTCCGCGCTGCGCTTCTCCATCACCTTGACGATCGTGAATCCGTCGGGAGTGCGCAGCGGCGTGGAGACTTCCCCGGGCTGCATCTGGTCGATCTGCGAGGCGAATGCCGCCGGAAGCTCGTCGACGCGGCGCCAGCCGAGGTCGCCGCCCTCCAGAGCGTCCTGTGCGTCGGAAGAACTGATCGCCTCCGCACGGAAATCCTTGCCGGATTTCAGGTCGGCTTCGACCTTGTCGGCCTTGGCCTGCGCCTTGGCGATCGCGTCGGCATCTGCGCCGTTCGGCAATCCGATGTCGATGTGCGCCAAGTGCACTTCCCCGGCCTTGAAGGCGGGATTGGCCAGCATGTTGTCGATTTCCGCATCCGAAACCTGCGCGGAATCCTGCATCACCTGCTGGCGCAGGCGCTGGATCAGCAACTGGTCGCGCAGGTTGGCGCGGAACGAGGAATAGTCCACGTGGTCCTGCGCCATCGCCTGCTGCAATTGGTCGACGGTCATCTTGTTCTGCTGCGCCACGGAGGCGACCGCGGCATCCAGTTCGTCGTTGGAAACTTGAACGCCATTGTCGTTGGCGCGCTGCACCTGCAGCTTGTTCAGGATCAACCGCTCCAGCACCTGGCGCTGCAACACATCGGGAGGCGGGAGCTGGCCGGGGGTTTGCGCATACTGGTGCTGCACGTTGGCGACGGCTTCGTCCAGCTCGCTCTGGAGGATCACATCGTCGTTCACCACCGCCACCACGCGATCGAGCGTGGCATTCTCCTGCTGCGAGCCCGGCGGATTGTCGGCGCCCAGCAATTGTGCGGAAGCGGAGGCGGCCACGCCGAAGGTGAGCAGGAAGGCGGCGCCGAAGGAAACGGATTTGTTCATGAGGTGACGACGGGCATCGGGAAGACGGGTGCAAAGAATATCCGAAGACAGGCGGCTCCGCTGATTTCGCGGAAAGGGTCGTCGCCCGCGGTCAATCAAATGAGCGCGGCCTTGTTCGAGCCGGTCCACGGACGGGAATTACCGGGGCGCCCGCGGGCGCTCGAAACGGGAGACTTGCGGCAACGGGCTACTGGTATCCCATGATGGCGCGATTGAGGAAGCTCTCGGTCTGATTGCCATAGCCGCCCAGTCCCTTGAACTGGATTTCGAAATAGATGGCGTTGCTGACATCACCCTGGACGTCGCGAACATAACGGCGCGTCAGCACGCGAATCGCCGTGCAGCAACTGTCCCACTCCACGCCGGCGAACGCCTCGACCGCCTTCTGGTCCATCAGGGAATAGTCGTAGCGACCCACCAGCTTCCAGCGCTCGCCGACCGGGATTTCCGCGGATACGTCCACTTGCTCGAGCAGATTCACGCGGTAGCGATACGAGAAATTGAGGACGCCATCCTGGCCCAACCGCCGCTGGAGGCCGACGGTGGATACGTCGGTGTCGCCGGTCTGGACATTCCACAGGTGGGATGCGGTCAAGCGCCAGTTGTCCGACAGCGACAGGTCGAGATTGGCGACGTAGTCGGACCCGGCAAAGTCGGTGGCAGGCGTTGAAGGCGAGAGTTTCACGCGCTGCGGGTCGAAATAGTGGATCTGGCCGAGGCTGGCGGACAATTTTTCCACGCCGTTGTCGTCCAGCAGGCGCGTGGTCAGTGCAAGCGAAAGATTGTTGGCGTTCTCCTGCCGGTCTGCGCCCGAAAAACTGTTGGTGGAGAACAATTGCCAGAAATCGAAAGTCAGCGGCGCGGTGTCGAACAGCGGCAGGTCGGTCTGGTTGCGATAGGGCACGTAAAGGTAATAGAGGCGAGGCTCCAGGGTCTGGGTATAACTGCTGCCGAACAGGTTGACGTTGTCGCGCTCGAAGATCAGGCCGGAATCGAGATCGAAGATCGGCATGCCGCGTGATGGCGTCGTCGGGCCTCCCGTTTGCACGGGCTGTTCCAGGTTGTAGACCGTGTAGCGGTAGCCCAGTTCCGGGCGCACGAACCATGCAGCGCCCTGCAACGGCCAGGTGATGTACGGATAGAAGTCGGCGCGTTCGCCATTGATCCGGAACGGGCTGTCGAATCGCACCGCTTCGGCATGCACGCCCCATTCCGGGCCGCCCAGCGGTCCGAACGGACGATCGGCATCGAAGTACAAACGGGGCAGGCGTTTGTACGGCTCGGCCGAATCCGGAATCGACGGGTCGGTGATCTGATAGCTGTCCACGCCAAGTCCCGCATCCCACCAGTTGCCGCTGCCGGTGATGTAGGCCGAAGAACCGATCAGGCTGGTCGCGGCGCTCGTCAGGTTGTTCCCGAAATCCTGGAAGTAGCTCTTGTCGGTGACATGGTTGATATGGGCGCTGAACACCCATTGCGGAATCAGCGGGGTGGTGTCCTGGAAATGCAGGAACCCGCGGTCGGTGTCCGACACGCTGTCGTGCGGCAAGTAATCGAACTGCAGGATGCCGCTGCTGCTGCCGAAAAGATAGCGAAACTCACCGTCGTACATCGTGCCGCGCTTGCTGTAGAAGCGCGGCGCCAGCGTGGCGTCGTAGTTCGGAGCGAGGTTGAAGTAATACGGAATGCTGAAGAAAAAACCCGAGTGGCTGTTGTTGCCGAATTCCGGATACAGGAAACCCGATTGGCGTTCGTTGTTGATCGGGAAGCGCATGTAGGGCAACCAGAAGACCGGCACGCCCTTGACGCGGAAAGTGACGTCGTGCGCGCGGCCGATGCCGGTGGTCTGGTCCGCCGTCATCTTGTCCGAGCGGATCTCCCACACGCGGTCGCTGGGATCGCAGGTCGAGAAAGTTCCCTGCAGGTAATACCCGTGATCCTGGTCCAGCACGGTGGCCTGCCTGGCGGTGCCGTTGCCTCGCGAAGTCAGCATCTGGTAGCGCACATTGTCGGCTACGCCGTATTCGGGACTGGTCGTGCCGTGCATCGAATCGGCGGACATCAACTGGCTGCGGTCCTGGTAGCGCACGTTTCCCTGCGCCCGGTAGGCCGTGGTGTCCTGGGTGTAATCGATGCGGTCGCCGCGCAGGAGCTGATCGAGGCGCTGCAGCCGCACGTCACCGAAGAGATGGTAGACATTGCTGTCGGGGCTTTCCACGCGGTCCGCGAGCACGTCGGAGGGCGACAGCGAAGGGTCGCCGGTGGTGGGCAAGCCCGGCACGTAGAAATCCAGCAAATCGTTCTTCCTGCACAGCGAGAAGTCGTTCTTCTGGTGCGGACAGGTGAACGCGCCCAACGGACAGACGACGCGCGCGTCCTGCGCCACCGCCATGGCGGCGGGCAGCGCGCTCAATGCGACGGCCAAGGTGAGCGCGCGCGGCTTCGGCATGATGGGTCGGCGCGGCACTAGGACATCCTCGGCGTTGGAACCCGCGTAAGCTAACAGAAAGCACCGCCGGCCTGCATGAAGTCGCGGTGGTTGTCGACGCCATTGAGGCGCTCGGTTCAGCGATATCCCGAACTGATCGGATAACGCCGCTCGCGGCCGAATGCGCAGGTGGAAATGCGCGGCCCCGGCGCAGCCTGGCGGCGCTTGAATTCGCTGGCCAGCACCATCCGCACCACGCGTTGCACGGTGGCGGCGTCATGACCCGCCGCGACGATTTCCGCTTGCGACTGCATGCCTTCGATGTAACGCGACAGGATGCCGTCGAGCAGGTCGTAGGGCGGCAGCGAATCCTGGTCCGTCTGCTCCGCACGCAATTCCGCCGAGGGCGCGCGTTCGATCACCGCCGGCGGGATCGCTGCGCCGCGTTCGTTGCGCCAGCGCGCCAGCCGGTACACCAAGGTCTTGTAGACATCCTTCAATGGCGCATAGGCACCGCACATGTCGCCATAGAGCGTGGCATAGCCGACCGCCATCTCGCTCTTGTTGCCCGTCGTCAGCAGCAGCGCGCCGGTCTGGTTGGACAGCGCCATCAGCAGCACGCCGCGGCTGCGCGATTGCAGGTTCTGCGCGGTAATGTCGCTCAGCGCACCCGTGGCCGGTTTCAGGGTGGCGTCGAACGCATCGAACGCGGGCTCGATGGCAAGGTCGAAGTAGCGCACGCCGAGGTCACGCGCCTGGGCGGCGGCTTCGCGCAAGGACAATTCCGAGGTGTAGCGCGACGGCAGCATCACCGCGGTGACGCGTTCGGCGCCCAGCGCGTCCACCGCGATCGCCAGCGTCAGCGCGGAATCGATCCCGCCCGAAAGTCCAAGCAGCACGTCGTGGAAACCGTTCTTGTCGACGTAATCGCGCACGCCGCGCACCAGCCCGGCATAGACGATCGCTTCCTCGCATTCGTCGCCGCGCACGGGCCAGTCGATCGCGCACAACGTACCTGCCGCGCTGTCGAATTCCGCGAACAGCAAATGTTCCACGAAAGCCGGCGCGCGCGCGACCACCTCGCCATTCGCCGCCACCAGCAGCGAGCCGCCATCGAACAACAGGTCGTCCTGTCCGCCGATCACATTGACATAGGCGATCGGCAGGCCGTTCTCGCGCGCGCGTTGTCGCAGCAGCGCCTCGCGCGTCGCCGCCTGCCGCGTGTCGTAAGGCGACGCGTTGATCACCAGCAGCCATTGCGCGCCGGCTGCCGCGGCTTTTGCCGCCGGTTCGGCTTCCCAGATGTCCTCGCACACCAGCAGGCCTGTGCGCACGCCTTCACAGGTGAACACAAGCGCTTCGTCGCCGGGTCTGAACCAGCGCTTCTCGTCGAACACGGTGTAATTCGGCAACGCCTGTTTGTGATACGTGGCAACGATCCCGCCGTCTGCGATCACCGAGGCGGCGTTGTAGACCTCGCCGCGTGAATCCGGATGGCCGACCACCGCGGCGATGCCGTCGATGTCGTTCGCCAGCGTGTGCAGTTCGTTTTCGCAGCCTGCGAGAAAGCCCGGGCGCAGCAGCAGGTCTTCCGCGGGATAACCGCACAGGGATTGTTCCGGAAACGCGATCAGCGATGCGTCCTTTGTCCGCGCTTCGTTCGCGAGCGCGCGCATCCGCGCGGCGTTCGCCGCCAACGCGCCGACGGGAAAATCGTATTGCGCCAGCGCGAACCGCAGCATGGGCATGTCTTCGGGCTCCGCAAAAGCAAAGGCCGCGACGAATCGCGGCCTCGCATTGTAAGTGACTGTGGCGCGCGCGTTCAGTGCTTCATCTTCGTTGCCAGCGTCTTGCCGAGATCCGCCGGCGATTTCACCGTGGTCACGCCGGCCTTCTCCAGTGCCGCGAACTTGGCCGCGGCCGTGCCTTTGCCGCCGGAGATGATCGCGCCGGCATGGCCCATGCGCTTGCCGGCCGGGGCCGATGCGCCGGCGATGAACGCGACCACGGGCTTGGTCACGTTCTCGGCGATGAATTCCGCGGCTTCCTCTTCGGCGCTGCCGCCGATCTCGCCGACCATGATGATGCCTTGCGTCTGCGGATCGCCCTGGAACAGGCGCAGGCAGTCGATGAAGTTCATCCCGTTGATCGGATCGCCACCGATGCCGATGCAGGTGCTCTGGCCGAGTCCCGCCTGGGTGGTCTGGAACACCGCTTCGTAGGTGAGCGTGCCCGAACGCGAGACGATGCCGACCGAACCGGGCTTGTGGATGTGGCCGGGCATGATGCCGATCTTGCATTCGCCGGGCGTGATGATGCCTGGGCAGTTCGGGCCGATCAGCACGGTGTCCGGATATTCCTTCAGCACGTTCTTGACGCGCAGCATGTCGAGAACGGGAATGCCCTCGGTGATCGTCACGATCACGCGCACGCCGGCGTCGGCGGCCTCCAGGATGGCGTCGGCCGCGAACGGCGGCGGCACGAAGATCATCGACGCATCTGCGCCGGTGTCATCCACCGCGTCCTGCACGGTATCGTAAACGGGCAGCCCGATGTGCTCGCTGCCGCCCTTGCCGGGCGTGACGCCGCCGACCAGCCTGGTGCCGTAATCCAGCGCCTGCTCGGAGTGGAACGTGCCCTGCTGGCCGGTGAAGCCCTGGCAGATGACCTTGGTGGATTTGTTGACGAGGACGGACATTTCGTTCGATTCCTTAATTATGCCGCTTTCGCGGCAGACACCGCCTTCTGCGCGGCGTCGTTCAAGTCATCGGCCGGCGTGATCTTCAACCCGGAGTTCGCGAGCAGCGTGCGGCCCTGCTCGACATTGGTGCCCTGCAGGCGAACCACCACCGGAATCGTCAGTCCCACTTCCTTGACCGCCGCGATGATGCCTTCCGCGATCAGGTCGCAACGCACGATGCCGCCGAAGATGTTGACCAGGATCGCGCGCACCTTGTCCGACGACAGGATCAGCTTGAATGCCTCGGTGACGCGTTCCTTGGTCGCGCCGCCGCCGACGTCGAGGAAGTTGGCGGGTTCGCCGCCGGCCAGCTTGATCACGTCCATGGTCGCCATCGCGAGTCCGGCGCCGTTGACCATGCAGCCGATCGAGCCGTCCATCGTCACGTAGTTGAGATGGTTTTCCGCGGCTTCGGCCTCGGCATGGTCCTCCTGCGACACGTCGCGCATCGCCACGAGGTCGGCGTGGCGGAATTCCGCGTTGTCGTCGGAATTGACCTTGCCGTCCAGCGCCATCAGGTCGCCGGATTTCACGATTGCCAGCGGATTCAGTTCGATCAGCGAGAGGTCCTTCTCGTTGAACAGCCTGTACATCCCCAGCATGATCTTGGTCAGCTGGTTGACCTGCTTGGGGTTCAACCCGAGCGCGAAGCCGAGCTTGCGGCACTGGTATGGCTGCAGGCCCTGCACGAAATCCACGATGACGGTATGGATGTCGTCCGGTGTCTCGCGTGCGACCTGCTCGATGTCCACGCCGCCGCGCGCCGAGGCGATGAAGGCAACGGCTTTCGCACCGCGATCGACCAGCATCGACAGGTACAGTTCCTTGGCAATGTCGCTGGCGTCGGTGACAAGCACCAGGTTCACCGGCAGCGCGCGGCCGCCTGACTGGTAGGTTTCCATCGATTTGCCGAGCATGCCGGCTGCGGCGGCTTTCACCTCGTCGGGCGATTTGCAGAACTTCACGCCGCCGGCCTTGCCGCGGCCGCCCGCGTGGATCTGCGCCTTCACCATCCATTGCTCGCCACCGAGCGCGCGCGCGGCGTCCACCGCGTGTTCCGGCGTGTCCGCCACCTTGCCGGCGGGAACCGCGATGCCGAAATCGGCGAACAACTGCTTGGCCTGGTATTCGTGGAAGTTCATGTCCGTGGTCTTGTGTTCGTGTCTGGGATGCGGCCCAAGGGTCGCCTGCGTGCGCGGGTGCGAGCAAACCCCGCTATTGTCACGGCAAGCGCACGTCAAGTCCAATCGCCGGCCGGAAAGAAAATTCTGTCACGTGGGGGGCGCGCACTTGTACGCGTGGCCCGCCCGCACGATCATCGCGCCGTGCCGAATAACCGAGCGCCCAGTAGTACCCGACCCATGTCCGCAGGCGAGCACGTCCGCCGCGAACTGTACGTGCTCAATATCTACCGCGTGCTGCAGGCGGTGGTTTTTCTCGCGCTGGCGTTGAGCGAAACCTTCATCGCGTGGATGCCGACGCGCGCGCCAGTGGTGGCGCGCGTGGCCGCGGCCGTCTATCTGTTGTTTGCATTGCTGGTGTTGTCGCGCACACGCCAGATGCCGCGACGCTTGAACGGCGCCGTCAGCGCATGCCTGGGCGTGGACGTCATTGCCGCGCTCGCGGCGGCGTTGCTGATGCCGGCGGCGCACACCGGCATCGCGGCCATGCTGGTCATCAATGTCGGCGCGGGCGCGCTGCTGCTGCCACCGCGGCTGGCGGGCCTGTTCGCGGCGTTGGCGGCACTGGCAATGGTGGGGCAGTCGCCGTTCGGCCAGGACGACATCGGTCGCAACCTGCTGGAATCCGGCCTGTTCGGGCTGGCGTATTTCGCCACCGCCGCGTTGTGCTACGCGCTCGGCAACCAGGTGCGCGCCAGCGAGGCGCTGGCCGAGCGTCGCGGGCTGGACCTGGCCAACCTGTCGCAGGTCAACGAGCTGATCATCCGCCGCATGAAGACCGGCGTGCTGCTGGTGGACGATGCCAACCACATCCACCAGATCAACGAATCGGCATGGCTGCTGCTGGGCAATCCTTCCAGCGATCGCCGCGACCTCGGCGAACTTGCGCCGGAGTTGTCTCGCCGGCTCTATCACTGGCGGACGACCAACAAGTTGGATTCCACCGCGATCGCGCTGGCCGAAGGCGTGCCGGAAGTAGTGCCGCGATTCACCCGGCTTGCGGCCAACGACGATTCGCACGTGCTGATCTTCCTCGACGACACTTCGCTGGTGTCGCGCCGCGCCGAACAGCTGACGCTGACCACGCTGGGCCGGCTGTCGGCGTCGATCGCGCACGAGATCCGCAACCCGCTGGCGGCGATCCGGTATTCCGCGCAGCTGCTCGCGGAGTCGAAGGCGATCCCGGACACCGACCAGCGCATGATCGAGATCATCAACAACCATTGCGGGCGGCTCAACGAGATCATCGAGAACATCCTGCAGTTGTCGCGGCGCGAACGTTCGCGCCCGGAGGCGCTGGACCTCAACGCCTGGGCGCTGACGTTCATCGAGGAATACAAGGAATCGAACGATCTCGGCACGGACAACCTGCGCGCGCTGCTATATCCGCATGCGGTGGAGGCGCTGGCCGATCCGCAACACCTGCAGCAAGTGGTGTGGAACCTGGTGCAGAACGCGCTGCGTTATGGTCGCCTGCCGGACGAGCCCGCGCGCGTGATGGTGGTGGCGCGCCTCGCCAGCGATGAGGGGCCGCCGCTGATCGAGGTGATCGACCGCGGCCCCGGCATCCCGCCCAAGGTCGCCGCCCAGATCTTCGAACCCTTCTTCACCACCCACCAGTACGGCACCGGCCTCGGCCTGTACCTCGCGCGGCAGATGTGCGAAGCCAACCAGGCCGCGCTGGAATACGTGCCGGTGGCGGGCGGCGGCAGCTGCTTCCGCATCACCCTGACCGCGCCCGTGCGGCTGCCCTTGCCGGAGACCTGACGCCCATCTTCCTGCTTCGTCGCGCTTTGCTCCCGCCGTTCTGCCACGCTAATCTGGTCATAGCCGAATCAGGGGTTGGTACGCGATGGGCAACAACAAGCAAACCGTTCTTGTCGTCGACGACGAGCGCGACATCCGCGAGCTGCTGAGCATCACGCTCGGCCGCATGGATCTGAACGTCGACGCCGCGGCCAACGTGGGCGAGGCCAAGCGCATGCTGGCCGAACAGCAGTACGACCTGTGCTTCACCGACATGCGCCTGCCGGATGGCACCGGCCAGGAAGTGATCGAGCTGATCGCGCGGCAATATCCGGATACGCCGGTGGCGATGATCACGGCCTACGGCAATGTCGAGGCCGCGGTGGATGCGCTGAAGGCCGGCGCGTTCGACTTCGTCACCAAGCCGGTGGACATCAACATCCTGAGGCGGCTGGTGCAGACCGCGCTGAAGCTCGCCGAGGAAAAGCAGGCCACGGCGAGCCCCACGCAGGGTCGCTTGATCGGCGATTCGCCGGCGATGCAGGACGTGCGCGCGCGCATCGACAAGGTCGCGCGCAGCCAGGCGCCGGTCTACATCAGCGGCGAATCCGGCGTCGGCAAGGAACTGGTCGCGCGCCTGATCCACGAGCAGGGGCCGCGCGCGGCGGGTCCGTTCGTGCCGGTGAACTGCGGCGCGATTCCCTCCGAGCTGATGGAGAGCGAATTCTTCGGCCACAAGAAAGGTTCGTTCACCGGCGCGCACGCCGACAAGGACGGCTTGTTCCAGGCGGCGAATGGCGGCACGTTGTTCCTCGATGAAGTGGCCGAACTGCCGATCCACATGCAGGTGAAGCTGCTGCGCGTGATCCAGGAGAAGGCCGTGCGCCCGATCGGCGGGCGCGGCGAGATCGGCGTGGACGTGCGCATCCTTTCCGCCACGCACAAGGATCTGGCGCGCCTGACCCAGATGGGACAGTTCCGCCAGGACCTGTTCTACCGCATCAACGTGATCGAGTTGCGCGTGCCGCCGTTGCGCGAGCGCAGCAACGACGTGCCCAAGCTGGCGGCGCGCATCCTCGAGCGTCTGGCCGGACAGTCCGGCATCGCGGTGCCGAAGCTGAAGCCCGAGGCGCTGGAGGCGCTGTCCGAATACGATTTCCCCGGCAACGTTCGCGAACTGGAAAACATCCTCGAGCGCGCCATCGCGTTGTGCGAGCACGGCGTGATCACCGTCGCGGACCTGATGCTGAAACCTTCCTCGCAGCCGCGCATGCGCGACGATGACGAGGAAGAAGAATACGAAGACGACGAGGACGACGAACTGCAGGGCGGTTCCGACGGTGTCGGGCTGGACGATTACATCTCCAACGTCGAGCGCGAGGCGATCCTCAAGGCGCTGAAGGAAACGCGCTACAACAAGACCGCCGCCGCCAAGAAACTCGGCATCACCTTCCGTGCGCTGCGCTACAAGCTGAAGAAGCTGGCGATCGATTGAGTCGGAACTCGCGACTCGCTATTTGTACGTGCCGATCGAGTACGGCCGCGCCGATACGGCGGTGCCCCATGTCTTGTTCGCTTGCGCGACCATCGTGAAGTGCAGCTCGCCGCCGGCCATGATTTCGTCGTGGCCGATCCACACGCGTTGCAGCGGTTTGCCGTCCAGCGACACGCTGCCGACGTAAGGGTGCGCATCGTCCAGATTGTCCGTGCTGATCGTGAAGGTCTTGCCGTTGGGCAGGTGCAGCACCGCGCGGCGCAGGAACGGGCGCCCGATCACGTACTGGTTGCTGGCCGGCGCCACGGGATAGAAACCCAGTGCGGTGAACACGTACCACGCCGACATCTGGCCGAGGTCGTCGTTGCCGGCCAGGCCCGTCGGCGTCGGCGCGTACTGGCTGTCCATGATCTGCTTCAGCCGCTGTTGCGTTTTCCACGGCGCGCCGGCGTAGTCGTACAGATAGGCGATGTGGTGGCTGGGCTCGTTGCCGTGCGCGTACCAGCCGATCAGGCCTGACACGTCCTCGAGCGTGGCGAAGACTTTCGGATCGATCTTCGCGTCGAACACCTGGTCGAGTTTCGCCACCAGTTCGGCATCGCCGCCGAGCGCGCGGATCAGCCCGGCGACATCCTGCGGCTCGTACCACGAGTATTGCCAGCCATTGCCTTCGGTGAATCCGCTGTTCTCGCCGGCAGTCGCCGGATCGAACGATGCGCGGAACTGCCCGTCACTCAATTTCGGACGCGCGAAGCCCACGGAAGGATCGAACACGTTGCGCCAGTTGCCCGCGCGCTTTTCGAAGCGCGCGGCGATATCGTCCTTGCCCATCGCCTTGGCCATGCGCGCGATGGTCCAGTCGTCGAAGGCGTATTCCAGCGTCTTGGAAACCGATTCCGGTTCGCGGTCTTCCGGCACGTAGCCGAGTTGCATGTAATCGCGAAGGTCGCCGTACGGAGCGTAGTCGGCGCTGGCGACCATCGCGTTCAAGGCGGCGTCGGCATCGAAGCCGCGGATGCCCTTCATGTATGCGTCGGCGATGACCGGCACGGCGTGATAACCGATCATGCACCATGTTTCCAGGCCCTGGTACGCCCACACCGGCAGGATGCCGTAGGGGCTGGTTTGCTGCGCAGCCACCAGCGATTGCACGAAGTCGTCCATGCGCCGCGGCGGCTGGATCAGCGTGAGCAACGGTTGCTGCGCGCGGTACACGTCCCACAGCGACCAGGTCGAATAGAACGCATGGCCATCGGCATGATGGATCTCGTGATCCGGACCGCGCCAATTCCCGTCGGCATCCATCGCGAGGTTCGGCGCGACCAGCGCGTGATACAACGATGTGTAGAAACTCTTCCGCACGGATTCCGGCGCATCGACATCGACCGCCGAGAGCGCCTGTTGCCAGTCGCGTTGCGCGGCCGTGCGCTGTGCGTCGAAATCCCAACCCTTGCCGTCGATGTCGAGGTTGGCGATGGCGCCGGCTTCGCTGACGGTGGAGATCGCGACCTTCACCAGCAGCGGCGAGTCGAGCCTGCCGAAATCGAATACGCCTTCCAGTTGCGTGCCGGCGATTGCGTCGTTGCCCGAGGGATTCGCGGCCGGTCCCTTGAAACCCTTGTACGGAATGTCGGTTTCACGATCGACCAGCTGGTGCGACGTCACCGGCCGCGAGAAGCGGATCGCGAAATACAGTTGCCGACCTGGCGCCCAGCCGCGCGTCTCGCGATAACCGCTGACCGTACCGTCGGCGCGCACGCGCAATCGCGCCCACGACACCTTGCCGGGGTAGTCGTAAATGCTGGGCCGCAGGTCCAGCAGCACGTGCGCGTCCTGGCCGCGCGGGAACGCATAGCGATGCCAGCCCATGCGCCGGTTCGCCGTCAGTTCGACGCGGATGCCGGAATCGGCCAGCGTCACCGCGTAATAACCGGCCTGCGCGACTTCGCTGGAATGACTGAAGCGCGAGCGGTAACCGCTGCCGGGCTTGTCCGGATCACCCGGATCGAGCTGCACCTGCCCGACACCCGGCATCAGCAGCACGTCGCCCATATCCGAATGCCCGCTGCCGGAAAAATGCGTGTGCGAGAACCCGAGGATGCTGTGGTCGCCGTACTGATAGCCGGCCGCCCACTTGTAGGCGTGGTGGAATTCCGGCATCGCCGTGTCCGGACTCAGCTGGATCATGCCGAACGGCACCGTCGCGCCGGGGAACGTGTGGCCGTCGCCGCCGGTGCCGATCATCGGATCGACATCGCGCCATGCATCGTTCGCGGATGAGGCTGTCGCGGCGATGCCGGGCATCGCCGCCGCGCAGCATGCCAGTGCCACGACGCGGAAGAAGATCCTGGTCACGCGCGCGGCGCCGATGGAAAACTAGAACGGGATGTCGTCGTCTTCGAAGTTGTCGCCGCCGGAAGGCGGCTGTGCCGGCGGGGTAGAACGTCCGCCGCCGCTCATGCCGCCGCGCGGTTGCGACGGCGCTCGCTCGCGGTAACCGCCGCCTTCGCCGCCACCGCTGCGCGAGCCGCCGCCTTCGCCGGGGCCGCCCAGCATCTGCATCTCGTTGGCGATGATGTCGGTGGTGTAGCGCTCGATGCCTTCCTTGTCGGTGTACTTGTCGGTGCGCAGCGAACCCTCGACGTACACCTGCCGGCCCTTCTTCAGGTATTCGCCGGCGATTTCGGCGAGCCGTCCGAAGAATTTGATGCGGTGCCACTCGGTGCGTTCCTGCTGCTCGCCGGTCTGCTTGTCCTTCCACGATTCGGAAGTCGCGATGCGGATGGTGCAGATCGCCGAACCCGAGGCGGTGTAGCGCGTTTCCGGATCCGCGCCGAGGTTGCCGACCAGAATGACCTTGTTGACGCCGCGAGCCATGGCTTGTTCCTCGAAAGAACCGCAGTTGACCGAGTATCGTATCACGCGCTCCGGCGTGCCATCGGCGGCCGGCGCGCGCGCCTGTAGGCAACGGCCGCGCGCGCGCGTCGGCGGAACGCTGCGATCCCCTATAATCCGCGGTTCGTCGTGATCCGGGCCCGCATGAACCAGATCGTCTCATCGTCGACGGAACTGCGCGGCGACTTCGCCGCGGTGCGCGCGCTGGCCGCCCCCGACATGGGCGCGGTCGACGCGCTGATCCGCGCGCGCCTGGCGTCCGATGTCGCGCTGGTGCACGCCGTGGGCGAACACATCGTCGGCGGCGGCGGCAAGCGCCTGCGGCCGATGCTGCACGTGCTGGCTGCGCGCGCGGCCGGCTACACCGGCGAGCAGCACATCCAGCTCGCCGCCGTCGTGGAATTCATCCATACCGCCACGCTGCTGCACGACGACGTGGTGGATGGTTCCGACCTGCGGCGCGGCCGCAAGACGGCGAACGCGCTGTGGGGCAATGCCGCCAGCGTGCTGGTGGGCGATTTCCTGTATTCGCGTTCGTTCCAGTTGATGGTGGAACTCGAACGCATGCAGGTGATGCGGATCCTCGCCGACACCACCAATGCCATCGCGGAAGGCGAGGTGCTGCAACTGCTCAGCCTCGGCAATGCCGACATCGACGAGGCCGCTTACTTGCAGGTGATCGAACGCAAGACCGCGGTGCTGTTCGCCGCCGCCACCCAGCTCGGCGCGGTGCTGGCCGGATTGCCGGAAGAACAGGAACAAGCGTTGCGCCACTACGGCATGCAGCTGGGCTTCGCTTTCCAGATCGCCGACGACCTGCTGGACTACGTTTCCAACGCGCAGACGCTGGGCAAGAACATCGGCGACGACCTCGCCGAAGGCAAGCCGACGCTGCCGCTGATCTACGCGATCGAATGCGCCTCGCCGACGCAGGCCGAAACCCTGCGCCGTGCGCTGCGTTCCGAGCGGTTGTCCTCGCTGCAGACCATCGTGGACGCGATCCGCGGTTCCGGCGTGATCACGCGCGTGCACCAGCGCGCGCAGAGCCACGCCAATTCCGCGCGCAAGGCGCTGGAGGCGCTGCCGCCGTCGCGCTGGCGCGATGCGCTGGATGCGCTGGCGGTGTACGCGGTCGAGCGCGATCACTAGTCGGGGTCCTGAACGGGGCATCCTGCCGCCGCCTGAACGCGCAATGCAATCGTGGCGTTCGGGCTATTGGTCGGCGAAAGCCTCGTCCAGCCAGTCGTGCATCGACTTGAACGCGCGCTTCGCGACCTGCGGGTTGTAGACGCAGCCGGGCGGGGCATGCGCGGTCGGCACGGCGAAGCAGTGCACCGCATGGCCGAACACCACGAATTGCCATGGCGCGGGGCTCATGCGCATCTCGTCCATGAACTTGTCCGCGTCCGGCATCGTGCCCTTGTCGTCGGCGCCGTTCATTGCCAGCACGCTGGCCTTGATGTTCTTCGCCAGGTTCGGATCGTCGGTCGCCAATCCGCCATGGAAGCTGACCACCGCGGCGACGTTCGTGCCGCTGCGCGCAAGATCCAGCACCGAGGAACCGCCGAAACAGAATCCGATCGCGGCCAATTTCGCCGCGTCGATGCCTGACGACGGGCCGGCGGCGATCTTGCGCAACTGCTCGAACGCGGCGACCACGCGCGCGCGCATTTCCGGACGATCCGCGTACAGCGGCTTGACCGCGGCCTGCGCCTCCTGGTCACTCTTCGGCCGCAGATCCTTGCCGTACATGTCGCCCATGAAAACCACGTAATCGCGCCCGGCGATGGTCCTGGCCAGCGCGATGCTGTTGGCGCCGATGCCGTACCAGTCCGGGATCATCAGCACGCCAGGCCGCGGCGTCTTCACCGCGTCGTCCCACACCAGCACGCCGCGCATCGCCTTGCCGTGCACGCTGTAGTCGATGGTTTTCGTTCGCATGGCGGCGTGGGAGAGGGAGGCAACGCCGAGCAGCAGCAGTGCACACAACATCGAGCCTGTACGCATGATCGTCTCCTTGAAAACCGGGATTCGAAACTTGACGGCGAAACAACGCATTGTCGTCATTCCGGCTGCGCAAAAAACAAGATGCGCTGCGCCGGACGACGATCCGGATAGCCGCTTACGCTCGCCCCGAAGCATGAGCGCCCAGCGCATGCTTCAACGGAGCGAGCGCATCCAGCGCGCGCATGCCGAGCGCGCGCGTGGCGACGAGTGGCGGCGCGCGCCACGCGAAGACGCGTTCCAGCAGGTCGAACGACAAACCGTCCAGCGTGTCGGCGGAACGCCGGCGGCGCGCGTAACGCGCCAGCACGTGCGGCGCTGCGAAATCGCAGTTCGCGTCACGCGCCTCGGTCAACACGGAAACGAGTCCGGCGACGTCGCGCAAACCCAGGTTGGCGCCCTGGCCGGCCAGCGGATGCACCGCGTGTGCGGCATCGCCCAGCAGCACGCAGCGTTCTTTCGCATAACTCTTCGCGAGCTGCAGTCGAAGCGGGAACGACGCGCGCGGCGTGGTTTCCAGAGTCCGGCCGAGCCGGAAATCGCTGGCGAAGCCGACCGCATCGCGAAAGGCCGCGTCGTCCATCGCCAGCACCGTTTGCGCGCGCGCTTCCGGAAGCGACCACACGATCGAGCTGCGGCCGTCACGCAACGGCAGCAGCGCGATCGGGCCTTCCGGCGTGAACCGCTGCCAGGCGGTTTGTTCGTGCGCGCGTTCGGTCGCCACGTGCGCGACCACCGCGCGTTGCGCGTAGTCGCGGCCACGGGTCTCGATGCCGAGGCGTTCGCGCAGCGCCGACTTCGCGCCATCGGCGATCACCAGCAGGCGCGCGGAAAGCGCTTCGCCGTGCTGCAATTCCAGCGCGACGCGATCGGCGCGCGTTTCGATGTCGCGCACCTCGCCCGGGCAGATGACACGCACGCCGGCCGCGCGCAATGCCTGCCAGAGCATCGATTGCAGCAGCTTGTTCTCGACGATCCAGCCGAGTTCGGCCCGGCCTTCGCCGGTCGCATCGAAATCCAGCGTCGCGCCGCTTTCCGCATCCCATACATGCATGCGGCGATAGGGCGCGACACGCGTCGTGCTCACCGAATTCCAGACCCCGAGTTCGTCCAACAATTTCGCCGAGGATGGCGCCAGCGCGATCACGCGCAGGTCCTCGCGTTCGTCCGCCGACCACGGCTGCGGTTCGCGCGCTTCGACCAGCACGACCTCGAAACCTTGGCGCGCGAGTGCCAGCGCGCAGGCCGCACCGATCATGCCGCCGCCGGCGATCGCGACATCCGGCATCGAACGACGTGCGTTCATGGCGCGCGTTCCAGCGTCGCGGCCGGCGGCGTGCCGCGCCAGCCCATGCCGCGCCGCGCCAGCGCGCGTTTCAACGGCGGGACGCTGTCGAACGCAAGCAAGGCCAGCGAGCGCAGCGGCCCCAGCAGCGGCTGCGGCGAACACGCCAGCGAAATCAATCCGTGGCTGAAGGCCAGCACGCCTTCGCGATCGGGCGCGCGGCGCGCGGCGTATTCCCGCAACAGTTCGGGCGAGCCCGGATCGTCGGCGCGCGCGACGAGTTCCGACAAGGTCAGTGCGTCGCGCAGGCCGAGGTTGAAGCCCTGCGCGCCGATCGGGTGCACCGTCTGCGCGGCGTTGCCGACCAGCACCGCACGCGGCGCGGTGAGCGATTGCGCGAGCACGCGGCGCACGCGGTGCGCCTGTCGCCTGCCCGGGCGCGAGAATTTGCCGAGTTTCCAGCCGAAGCGTCGCTGCGCCAGCGCGCAGAAGGCGTCGTCGTCCAGTGCGAGCACGCCATCGGCACTGTGTGCGGGCACCGTCAACACGAGCCCGCATCGCCGGTTCGGCAACGGCAACAGCGCCACCGGGCCTTCGTCGGAAAACCGTTCGAAGGCGCAACCCTGCGGATCGCGTTCGGGCGCGAGGGTGCAGACGATCAGGCTCTGCGCGTAGTCGTGTTCGTCCGCGCCGATGCCGATCTGCGCGCGCACGAAGGAATCGCTGCCATCGGCGCCGACAACCAGACGCGCAACGATTTCGCGCGTGCGCTCGCCATCGCGGATCGTCGCGAGCCAGCCGTTGTCGCAAGGCGACAGCGCTTCCAGTTTCGCCGGAATCAGGCGTTGCACGCGCGTGCATTCGGCCAGGCGTTTTTCCAATGCGTTGCCGAGTTCGCGCGCGGGCAGGGTGGCGCCGAGCGCCTCGACTGCCGCCTCCTCCGCCGACACGCGGGCCGCGCCGAACTCGCCGGCACGGCCGACGTGCAGGCGCGTGATCGGCATCGCCGCATGTTCCGCATACCGCCACACGCCGAGCGTCGTCAGCGCGTTCACCGTCGCGCGCGCCAATGCCAGGTTGCGTTCGTCCGGGCTGGCCCGCGACGACACGCGCGGCAACGCCGCCTCGACCAGGATCGCGTTGCGGCCGGCCACGTCCAGCGCGATCGCCAGGCTGGCCCCGACCAGGCCGCCACCGACGATCAGGATGTCCGTGCTTTCGCGCATCGCGGCATGATAGCGCGGCGCACTCGGGCCGACGGCCTTTGCGCTAGACTGTACGACGTTGCCGACCGAGGACGTTGCCATGCAGCACGACAGCCACAGCCATCTGCTCACGCCACGCAATCTGGTGTTGTGCGGGATGATCGCGTTCGCGGTGATTTACCGGCTGGCGGTGCATTTCTCCGCGGGCGCGCTGCCGTGGAACTTCACGCCGGTGGAAGCGATGGCGCTGTTCGGCGGCGCGTACTTTGCCGACCGTCGCCTTGGTGTCGCCGTGCCGCTGATCGCGATGATCGCTGCCGACTGCGTGATCGCCTTCACTCTTCCTGCGGCCTGGATACGCGACTGGCTCGGCACGCTGCCTTTCGTGTACGGCTGCATCGCCTTGACCGCAGTGGGCGGTTTCGCGTTGCGCAAGAAGATCAGCGCGCCGAAAGTGCTGTTCGGCGCGCTCACGAGCGCAGTGCTGTTCTTTCTCGTCACCAATTTCGCCACCTGGCTCACCGCGCGCCCGGGCGCCGGCGCGGCTTGCACGAGCACGCTGGCCGCTTGCTACGTCGCGGGCATCCCGTTCTTCAAGGGAACGTTGTATGGAACGCTGTTCTGGAGCGCATTGTTGTTCGGCGGCTTCGCACTGCTGAGCCGCCGCTACACTGCATTGCGCCTGACGAGCGCGTGAGTTGATGCGCATCCCTGCGCGTGAAAGCGGCCGTCCTTGGCCGCACTCTTAAAAGACGATGGGCAACCGGCTCTCGAAGATTTACACCAGAACCGGGGACGACGGCACGACCGGCCTGGGCGACGGCGCGCGCGTGCGCAAGGATTCGGCGCGGGTCGAGGCCTACGGCACGGTCGATGAGCTCAACAGCGCGATCGGCGTGCTGCTGGCGGTGCCCGATCTCCCGTTGCCGGTGATCGAGATGCTGACGCAGGTGCAGCACGATCTTTTCGATCTCGGCGGCGAGCTGTGCATTCCCGGCATGGCGATGATCGACGACGCCGACGTGACCCGGCTGGAAAACATGCTGGACCATTTCAACGCCGATCTTCCACCGCTGAAGGATTTCATCCTGCCGGGCGGCGGCATGGCCGCGGCGCAATGCCACGTCGCGCGCACGGTATGCCGGCGCGCGGAACGGCGCGTGGTGACGCTGGCGGAAGCGGAAACGGTCCGTCCGCAGGCGACGCACTACCTCAATCGCCTGTCGGACCTGCTGTTCGTGCTGGCACGGGTACTGGCGCGCGCCAGCGGGCATGGCGAAGTGCTGTGGCAGCACGAAAGGCGCAAACGCGACAAGCCGAGTGGTTGAACGATTCCATGCGTGTCTACACGCATCCCGCCTGTCTCGATCATGATCCCGGTGCCGGGCACGCGGAGTCGCCGGCGCGATTACACGCCGTGCTGGAAGCGCTGAACGATCCGCGTTTCGCGAATATCGACCGTGTCGAAGCACCGCGCGCCACGCGCGGGCAACTATTGTGCGTGCACGATGCGGATCATGTCGAAAGTATCTTCTCGCACGCGCCGGAAACCGGATCGCTGCGGCTCGATCCCGACACCGTGATGTCGCCCGGTTCGCTGGAAGCGGCGCTGCGCGCTGCCGGCGCGGCGTGCGCGGCGGTCGATGCCGTGATGCGAGGCGAAACCCAGCGCGCGTTCTGCGCGGTGCGTCCGCCCGGCCACCACGCCACGCGAGACACCGCGATGGGCTTCTGCATCTTCAACAACATCGCGGCGGCGGCGGCGCAGGCGCTGGACGCGCACGGTCTCGAACGCGTGGCGATCGTGGATTTCGACGTGCACCACGGCAACGGCACGCAGGACATCTTCTGGAACGATCCGCGCATGCTGTTCGCATCCAGCCACCAGATGCCGCTGTATCCCGGCACCGGCGCCGCAGTGGAGCGTGGCGCCGGCAACATCGTCAACGCACCGCTGCCGCCGGATACGGGTTCGCGCGAATTCCGCGCCGCATGGGAGGACACGTTGCTGCCCGCACTGGCCGCGCATCGCCCGCAACTGTTGCTGATCTCCGCGGGATTCGACGCGCATCGTCGCGATCCGCTGGCGCAACTGCGGCTGGAGACGGAAGACTACGCATGGATCACGCGCCGCCTGTGCGAACTGGCCGGCACGCACGCGCAGGGACGCATCGTGTCCTCGCTGGAAGGTGGCTACGACCTCGAAGCCCTGCGCGATTCGGTCGTCGCGCACCTCGACGCACTGATGGCGGACTGAAAGGCGCGGAATCCCGGCGCATTGCGCCCGCGCGCGTGAATCAGTACCATTTCAGTCCCTATTGGAGAATCCCGTGCTGCGGATCAGCCGGCTCGCCGATTACGCCTCCGTGGTGATGACGCGCCTCGCGCGCCATCCGGGCGACGTGCTGTCCGCAGTGCAGATCGCGGAAGACACGCGGCTGGAATTGCCGACTGTCAGCAAACTGCTGAAACAGCTCGCGCACGCGGGCCTGGTCGAATCCTTCCGCGGCGCCAGTGGCGGCTATCGCCTCGCGCGCACGCCGCGCGAAATCACCCTGGCCGACATCGTCGAAGCGCTGGACGGCCCGATCGGCATGACCGAATGCTGTTGTGCCGGCGGTTGCGAACGTGAAGCGCACTGCGATGTCTCGCACGGCTGGCGCAGCGTCGGCGGCGCGGTGAACGCCGCGCTGCGAGCGGTGAATTTGTCCGACATGCTGCGTCCGGCACAGCCGAAACGCGCTGCGCGTCCGCGGGCGGGAGCCTGAGATGGCGGCCGGGCGCGACGACCTGCAACAACTGCTGGGCAAGCGCTACAGCGCGGGCTTCGTCACCGACATCGAAACCGATTCGCTGCCGCCGGGCTTGGGCGAAGAAGTGATCCGCGCGCTTTCCGCGCGCAAGCAGGAACCCGGGTGGATGATGGAGTGGCGGCTCGCCGCTTATCGGCACTGGTTGACGATGACGCCGCCGCACTGGGCGAAGCTCGACATCGCGCCGATCGATTTCCAGGCGATCAGCTACTACGCCGCGCCGAAGAACGCGCCGAAGTCGCTGGCGGAAGTCGATCCGAAGCTGCTGGAAACCTACGACAGGCTCGGCGTGCCGTTGCACGAACGCGCAAGACTCGCAGGTGTCGCGGTGGACGCGGTGTTCGATTCGGTATCCGTCGGCACGACGTTCCGCAAGGAACTCGCCGAAGCCGGCGTGATCTTCTGTTCGATGAGCGAGGCCATCCGCGAACATCCGGAACTCGTGCGGCAATACCTCGGCAGCGTGGTGCCGCAGCGCGACAACTTCTTCGCCGCGCTGAATTCCGCGGTGTTTTCCGACGGCTCGTTCGTGTTCATCCCTGAGGGCGTGCGTTGCCCGATGGAACTGAGCACGTACTTCCGCATCAACGCCGGCCACACCGGCCAGTTCGAGCGCACGCTGATCATCGCTGAAGCGGGCGCGTCGGTGTCGTACCTCGAAGGCTGCACTGCGCCGATGCGCGACGAGAACCAGTTGCACGCGGCGGTCGTCGAACTCGTCGCGCTGGATAAAGCCAACATCAAGTACTCGACCGTGCAGAACTGGTATCCGGGCGACGAGAACGGCGTCGGCGGCATCTACAACTTCGTCACCAAGCGCGGCGATTGCCGCGGCGACGATTCGCGCATCTCCTGGACGCAGGTGGAAACCGGTTCCGCGATCACCTGGAAATATCCGTCCTGCATCCTGCGCGGCGACCGTTCCGTCGGCGAATTCAACTCGGTGGCGCTGACGCACCACCATCAGCAGGCCGACACCGGCACCAAGATGATCCACATCGGCCGCGACACGCGCAGCAAGATCGTATCGAAAGGCATCAGCGCCGGCCAGGGACAGAATACCTATCGCGGGCTGGTGAAGGTCGAAAAGAACGCGGCCAACGCGCGCAACCACACCCAGTGCGATTCGCTGCTGATCGGCAAGCGTTGCGGCGCGCACACCTTCCCTTACATGGAAGTGAAAAACCCGACCGCGATCGTCGAGCACGAAGCGACCACGTCCAAGATCTCCGACGACCAGATGTTCTACTGCCGTTCGCGCGGACTGGACGAGGAAAACGCCGTTTCGATGATCGTCGACGGCTTCTGCAAGCAGGTCTTCCGCGAACTGCCGATGGAATTCGCGGTGGAGGCGAAGAAGCTGCTGGAAGTTTCGCTTGAGGGGGCGATCGGGTGATATGGCTTTTACATGCTCAATTTGTGGTCGGGAACACAAGGAGTTTCCATCAGATCTTGCGTATCGAAGGCCGGCTGCCTATTTCGACATTCCAGAGCAAGAAAGGGTGACTCGCATCAAAGATACGGATGATCTTTGTGTCATCGATGAAAACCAATTTTTCATTCGTGGCGTTTGGGAGATCCCCCGATCCGACGAAAACGGAATATTCGGCTGGGGTGTATGGGCTCAAGTCTCTAGAACTGATTTTGAGAGCATCCTGAAATTGTGGGATGACGATGCGACGGCCGTGGTCATGGCAGGCCGGCTCGGCGTCGAGCCTCCCGGATTCTCAGGAGGGTTGGGGCATCCGGTCACGATTCGGTTGCGCGATGGAAAGACTCGGCCACAAATCATCATGAAACCTTCCGATTCCGAAATTTATTCGGCTCAGCGGGACGGCATAGATTTCAATCGCTGGCACGAAGTCGTATCAAAATTCGTTCCTTGGGCTGTGAATGATTGATGCAAGAATGACAGGCCATGCCATGCTGAAAATCGACAATCTCCACGTCCGCGTCGCCGGACGGGAAATCCTCAAGGGCCTTTCGCTGGAAGTGAAACCCGGCGAGGTGCACGCGATCATGGGTCCGAACGGCGCGGGCAAGTCCACGCTCGGCAACGTGCTGGCCGGACGCGACGGCTACGAGGTCACGCAGGGATCGGTGAGTTACGACGGCGCCGACCTGCTGGCGCTGGCGCCGGAAGCGCGCGCGGTGGCTGGCGTGTTCCTCGCGTTCCAGTACCCGGTCGAGATCCCCGGCGTCAACAACACCTATTTCCTGCGCTCGGCGTTGAACGCGCAGCGCAAGGCGCGCGGCGAGCCGGAACTGGACTCGCGCGAATTCCTCGGCGTGGTGCGCGAGAAGCTGAAAGTGATGCAGCTTTCGCCGGAATTGCTCAACCGCGCGGTCAACGAAGGCTTCAGCGGCGGCGAGAAGAAGCGCAACGAGATCTTCCAGATGGCGGTGCTGGAGCCGCGGCTCGCGGTGCTGGACGAGACCGATTCCGGGCTGGACATCGACGCGCTGAAACAGGTCGCCGAAGGCGTCAACGCGCTGCGCGATCCGGCGCGGGCATTCATCGTGATCACGCATTACCAGCGCCTGCTGGATTACATCGTGCCCGATTTCGTGCACGTGCTGGCCGACGGGCGCATCGTCGAGAGCGGCGATGCGTCGCTGGCGAAGGAGCTGGAAGCGCACGGTTACGCCTGGGTGCGCGATCGCAAGCCCGCGGAGGCGGCGGCGTGACCGCGACCGCATCGGCCTTCGTCGATTCGATGCGTGCGGCGGCATTGCCCGCCAGCGGCATCGGCTGGCTGGATGCGGCGCGTCGCGAAGCCATGCAGGCGTTCCTCGCGCACGGGCTGCCGGACACGCGCGACGAGCTGTGGAAATACACCGCGTTGCGCGCGCTGGAGCGGCGCGCCTATGCGCCGCAGGATGCGAAGGCCGGCGCGGTTCCGGTGGACCCGAGTGCCTTTGCGTTGCCCGGCATCGACGGCCCGCGCATGGTGTTCGTCAATGGCGTGTTCCGCGCCGATCTTTCGCGGCTTGACGATTTGCCGGATGGATTGCGCGTGACGCCGTTGTCGCGCGCGCTGGCGGAGAATCCGGAGCCGTTGCGGTTCCTGCTGGCGCGGCATGCGGAACACGAAGATGTTTTCATGGCGTTGAATCGCGCCTTGGCCGCCGAGGGTGCGCTGGTGCGGGTCGCGCCGGACGCGCGCATCGACGCACCGCTGCACGTCGTCCACGTCGGCGCTCCGGTCGATGCGAGCCTGGCGTGGCACGCGCGCCAGCATGTCGAACTGGGCGGGAACGCGCGGTTGCGCCTGATCGAACACCACGTGGCGCATGGCGATCATGCGCATTTGCTGAACGCGGCCGGCGAATACGTGTTGCACGAGGGCGCGGGACTCGACCTGCTGGTATTGCAGGATGCGGCCGATGCGGCCACGCTGCTGCGGCGGTCCGATTTCCAGTTGCACGAACATGCGCGGTTGTCGCTGCACGCGCTGGAACTGGGTGGCGCGCTGGCACGCCACGAACTGCGCGTGTCGCTGGATGGCGAAGGCGCACGCATCGACAGTCGCGGTGCGTTCGCGTTGCGCGGACGCCAGCACGCCGATGTCGAATTGCTGATCGATCACCGCGGCCGCAATACGACGAGCGACTCGCTCTGGCGCGGGGTCGCGGATGGCCGCGCGCGCGGCGTGTTCCATGGTTCGATTGCCGTCCGCCAGGGCGCCGATGGCGCGGACGCGCAGTTGTCCAACAAGAACCTGTTGCTCTCCGAAAGCGCCGAAATCGACACGCGCCCGGCGCTGGAAATCCACGCCGACGAAGTGAAGGCCGCGCACGGCGCAACGGTCGGGCAACTGGACGAACGCGCCTTGTTCTACCTGCGCTCGCGCGGCATCGACTCCGAACATGCGCGCGCGCTGCTGGTGCGCGCATTCTGCGCGGCAGCGCTGTCTGGCATCGAACCGGCGGCCTTGCGCGAGCATGGCGACGCGCTGCTGCTGGCGCATCTGCCGCGGGGTGAAGAAGAATGAGCACAGCCGTGCCGGCCGGTTCGCGCACGAACAGTGGTGCGGGGATCGACTGGCAGCGCGTGCGCGCCGACTTTCCCTTGCTTGCGCGCAGGGTGCACGGCAAGCCATTGGTGTATCTCGACAGCGCCAACACCTCGCAGAAACCGGCATGCGTGATCGAGGCGGTGGATCGTTTCTACCGCGAATCCAACGCCAACGTCTCGCGCGCGGTGCATCGGCTGGGCGAGGAATCGACCGCGTTGTACGAAGGCGCGCGCGACAAGCTGGCCGAGTTCGTCGGCGTGCCGCGGGACGAACTCGTGCTGACTTCCGGCACCACGCAGGCGACCAACCTCGTCGCCTACAGCTTCGCATTGCCGCGCCTGAAGCAGGGCGACGCGGTCCTGGTCACGACGATGGAGCACCACGCCAACATCGTGCCGTGGCAACTGGCGTGCGAACGCACGGGCGCGCATCTGAAAGTGGCGCCGATCACGCGGGCCGGCGAATTGATCGTCGAGAAGTTCGTCGAGGCGCTGACGCGGGAAGTGAAACTCGCCTGCGTTACGCATGTTTCCAACGTGCTCGGCACGATCAATCCGGTGAAGGAGCTGGCGCGCGAATGCCGCCGCCGCGGTATCCCGCTGCTGGTTGACGGCTCGCAGGCCGCGCCGCACCTGCCGCTGGACATTGCCTCGATCGGATGCGACTTCTATTGCGTGACAGGACACAAGATGTGCGGCCCGACCGGCACCGGCGCGCTGTGGGCGAAACGCGAACACCTCGATCGAATGCCGCCGTTCTTCGGCGGCGGCGAGATGATCCGCGAGGTGAAATTCTCCGGCACCACATTTGCCGATCCGCCGCACAAGTTCGAGGCCGGCACGCCGAACATCGCGGGTTTTGCGGGGTTGGGCGTCGCGGTGGATTACCTCCGGGACATCGGCATGGCCAACATCGCCGCGCGCGAGCGCGAATTGCTGGCATACGCGACGCAGGCGCTGGAGCAGGTTCCCGGCTTGCGCATCATCGGCACGGCGCCGGAAAAGGCGGCGGTGATTTCGTTCCTGATCGACGGCGTGCACGCGCACGATCTCGCGACCCTGCTCGACCAGGAAGGCATCGCCGTGCGTTCGGGGCATCACTGCGCGCATCCGCTGATGCAGTTCTACGGCGTGCCGGCAACCGCGCGCGCATCGCTGGCGTTCTGGAATACCACGGCAGAAATCGACGCATTGGTCGCATCGATCGCGCGCGTGCGCAAACTTCTGGGATGAAACGATGTCCACGACCGAGAGTGCATTGACATTCCGCGTTGTCCGTCCCGGCGACATCGATGCCGTGGTCGCGCTCACCGAATCTGCCTATCGCGGCGACGCGAGCCGCACCGGCTGGACCACCGAGGCCGATTTCCTCGACGGCCAGCGCACCGATCCGCAGGAAGTGCGCGGGATCCTCGCGCGCCCCGATGCGCGCCTGCTGCTGGCCGAACGCGACGGACGGCTGCTCGGGTGCTGTCTGCTGGAGCGCCAGATGCTGGAAGGCGTGCCGAGTTGCTATTTCGGCATGTTCTCGGTGCGGCCCGAGTTGCAGGGCTCCGGCGTCGGCCGCGCGATGATGGCCGAAGCCGAAAGCATCGCCCGCGACGAATGGCATTGCGCGCAGATGTGCATGACGGTGATCGACATCCGCGACGCGCTGATCGCGTGGTACGAGCGGCGCGGTTACCGGCGTACCGGCGTGACCAAGCCGTTCCCCTATGGCGACGAGCGTTTCGGCATTCCGAAGCGCGACGACTTGCGTTTCGAATGGCTGGTCAAGCCGTTGCACGAAACGGCGCCATGACCGACTGGGTACGCGTCTGCGCGACGGCGGAGCTGCTGCCGGGCGAATTCCGCGTCGCGTGGGACGGCGACACCGCGATCGCGGTGTACAACATCGACGGCGAGTACTACGCGGTCGAGGACACCTGCACCCACGATGGCGGCGAACTTGCCGGCGGCGAATTGCACGGCTTTGAAGTCGAGTGTCCGCGTCATGGCGCGCGCTTCGACCTGCGCGACGGTTCGGTCACCGCGCCGCCGGCGGTGGTCCCGATCGAGTGTTTCCCGGTGCGCGTCGCGGACGGCGCGGTCTGGACCCGCGACGACCGCTGAGGCTTCTCAAGCCGGCGTGTTTTTCGGGAAGCGCACGTCGACGCGCAGGCCGCGGTCGCGCGGGCCGCTCGCGAATCGCACGCTCGCGCCGTGGCGCTCCGCGATTTCGCGCACGATCGCCAGGCCCAGTCCGCTGCCGTCGCGACGGTCGCCGTCCACGCGGAAGAAGCGTTCGCCCAGTCGCGGCCGCAAGGCTTCCGGCACGCCGTCGCCGTCGTCGCTGACGCACAGCCATGCGCCGCCGTCCCCGGGCTGTTGCAGCGTGACCGTCACCACGCCGTCGCGGCGCCCGTAGCGCAACGCGTTGTCGATCAGGTTGCCGAGCAGCTCGCGCAACAGCGCGCCATTGCCGGAGATGATCACGCCGTGCGCGGGGCCGCTGTAGCCGAGATCGGCCTTCTGCGCGAGCGCGGCAGGAACGCGCACGGCCATTTCGTCGCGCACCAGATCCGCCAGGTCCAGAGGCGCGGCTTCGCCCAGCGCGCGATCCGGCGCCTGCGCGCGCGCCAACGCCAGCAACTGGCCGGCGGCCCGCGCCGTGCCGGTGGAAAGGCGTTCCACGTGCGTCAGCGCCTCGCGCACGGTTTCCGGGCTGGGATCGGCCAGCGCGCGTTCCGCCTGCAGGCGCAACCCGGCGAGCGGCGTGCGCAACTGGTGCGCGGCGTCGGCGATGAAGCGCTGCTGTTGCGCGAGCATCCTTTCCATCCTCGCGAACAGCGCATCGATGGTCGCCACCAGCGGTTGCACCTCGCGCGGCACGTCGCTGGCGCGCAGCGGCGAAAGATCGCCCGCGTCGCGCTGGCGGATTTCGCGCGTCAGCGGTTCCAGCACGCGCAGTCCATGATTGACGCCGGCCCACACCAGCAGCATCGCCACCACCAGCAGCAGCAACTCGATGGGGATGCTCGCGGCCAGCAGTTCGCGCGCCAGCAGGTGGCGCTTGTTGACGGTCTCCGCGGCGGAAATCACGAGCGTGTCGCGCGGATCGTCCTGGTTGGCGATCATCAGCGACACCATCCGCATGTCGAGCGTGCCGTCGCGGAAACCGGAATAGATCGGTTGCTGGGAAGGATGCATCGCGCGCGGTTGCGGCAGCGTGCGGTCGCCCGCGAGCACGCCGTAGCGCGCGCTGCGCACCGTGAACACCACGCGGTCGTAGGGATCGTATTGCAGCAGGATGCGCGCCTGGTCCGAAAGTTCGTTGCGGCCGGCATCGCTGTTGACCAGTTGCCCGAGCGCGCGCACGGACTCCAGCAGCCAGCGGTCGTACACGCGGTTGGCGTAGTACAGAGCGAGCCCGTAGGTCAACGCCACGCCGCACGCCAGCACCGCGCACAAGGGCAGCGCGACGAACAGCAGCAAGCGCCGCCGCAGGCTAGGGCTGCTCCGCGTCATCGCCTTCTTCGAGCAGGTAACCGAGGCCGCGCGCGGTGCGCAATTGCACCCCGCTGCCGGAAAGCTTGCGACGCAGGCGGTAGACCGCGATGTCGAGGCCGTTGTCCGACAGTGTTTCATCCCATTTGCACAGCGTTTCGGTCAACTGTTCGCGGCTGGTGACGCGGCCGCGTCGCAACAGCAGTGCTTCCAGCAAACCGAATTCGCGCGCCGTCAGATCCAGCGAGGAATGCCCGAGCAACGCGCGCCTCCCGGCAAGGTCGATCGCCAGCCGGCCCACCTGCAACATCGGCACGCCCTGCGATGCGCGACGGCGCAGCAGCGCGCGCACGCGCGCCTCGAATTCCGCCAGCGCGAACGGCTTCACCAGGTAATCGTCCGCGCCGAGGTCCAGCGCGCGCACACGTTCGTCCAGTTCCTCGCGCGCCGTGATCACCAGCACCGGCACGCTGTCGGCGTCGCCGCGCAGCGTGCGCAGGATCTCGCCGCCTTCGGCGCCGGGCAATCCCAGGTCCAGGACCACCAGCGCGAAGGCGTGCTCGCGCAGCGCGTTCAATGCCTGCCGGCCGTCGGCGAGATGGTCGACGCTGTGGCCGGCGCGCTTGAGCGCCTCGCACACGGCGTTGGCGATGGCGGCATCGTCTTCGACGACCAGGATGCGCATGGCGGCACGGACAGGTGGAGAGCCGGGAGAGCCTACTACTTTCCGTGCGTCGATAGCGCGATGCGCCCCGGTCGGCGCGAAAGTTCTTGTCGGCTTACGCGCAAGCGGGCGCGTGCCATTTCGCCAGCACCAGTTCGCCGCCGCCTTCGACGGCTGCGCGCCCGGGATCGTCGGCAAAGTCCAGCATGGCGGCGTCGCCGCTTGCCAGTTGCAGCGTTTTGCCGCCACTGACCATCTGCGCGTTGCCGCGATGGACGTAGATCAGCCAGCGCGCGCCGGTTTCCGGCAGGAAGATCTGCGAATCCACCAGCGTGCGCGCGAACAGCTCGCCGCGTGCATCCGCGCGCAACATCAGGTTGAAGTCGCGGGTGGGACCTTCGGGCAAGATGCCGAACGGCGCCGGCGCGCCGTCGAAGCGCAACACGCAGAAACGGTCGGCATGTCCGCGATGGCCGTCGGCGAAACGCAACGCCATCGGTGCATCCAGCGGCACCAGCAGGCGCCGGGTATCCGTCAATTCCGAGAACGGCCCTTCCTCGACCACGTTGGCGATGCTGATGCGCACGCACCAGTTCGCATCGTCCGGTTCGCGCCACAGCACTTCGGTGCTGCCGGCGCCGTTGGCCCAGGGTTCGATGCGGCGCGACGAGGGCGGCAGGAATCGCATGGCTCGTCGAAAACCCTACGCCAGCAACGCGGCCAGTGCGCGGGTGCTCGCGAGCAGGCTTTCCTGCCAATCCAGCCCCACGATCGGCGCGCCGCTGCGCGCATCGCGGAAGACTTCTTCCTCGCCCGGCCCGAGCAGGTGGCGATAGTCGACCGTGATTTCCTCGCCCGCGGCGAGGTCGCGCGCGGCAAAGATGAAACCGAGATGCCACAGCCCGCTCGGTTCGAAGTCGTGGTTGACGTAGCACTCGTCCGGCCAATCGGGCGAGAGGGTGTAGCGCTCCTCGAACCAGCGCACCGCGGTGTGCAATTGCGCGGCCAGTTCGGGAACGCCGTGCAGTTCGGCGAGATCGTAGGTGTTGCCGATGCCGTCCGGCGCGATCAGCACGCGCCCCCGAATCATCGGCTCCTCGATGAAAAGCCCGAGCCCCGCGCCCGGAATGGTGGAAGCGCCGATGCGGTAACGCGGCAGGATCACATCGGTCTCCGGAGTGGCGGCGCGCGAGTGTAACGCGTGCCGCCACTCCGGACCCGGCTTACTTCACGGAATGCGGCTTGCGTGCCGTTGCCTTGGCGGGCGCTGCCGCGGCCTTGGCGCCGCCGGACAGACGGATCGCTTCGCGGTTGCGTTCCAGCGTCTTGTCGCCGATGCCCTTGACCTGGCGCAGATCGTCGGCCGACTTAAACGCGCCGTGCGAATCGCGATACGCGACGATCGCCTGCGCCTTGCTCATGCCGATGCCGTCCAGCGAATTGGCGATGGTGGTGGCGTCGGCATGGTTGATGTCCACCGGCGTCGCGGCAAGGGCCGGCAGGGCGCAGGCGAGGGTCAGCGCGAGGGCGGCAACGAGATTGCGGATCATGGTTCGTCTCCTAGTGATGTTGGGATGGCGCCGCGTCGGCGGCGCGTGACTCAAGCATCCGCGATGCGCCGGCGCCGCGCTGCCGGCATTCGCCGCGATGGGCGTTCGGACGCGCACCCACTCGCTGTCGGAAACGCCCCACACGAAGGACTGCGGCGCACGCTGTTAGAATTCAGAATTTGCATTCAGGAGGGCGGGCAATGGATTCCGGCAAACTGCAGGCCTTCATCGGCGGCATGTGGGACGACGAGGTCGTGCCGCAGATCACCGATTACATCCGCATTCCCAACAAGTCGCCGCTGTTCGATCCGCAGTGGGTCGAGCACGGTTACATGGACGACGCGGTGAAGCTGATGGAAGCCTGGGCGCGCGCCAAGCTGGCGGCATTGCCCGGCTCCACCCTGGAAGTGGTGCGCCTGCGTGGCCGCACGCCGCTGATCTTCATCGAGGTTCCGGCATTCGGCGACGGCGCGAGCCGCGACGATGGCGTGCTGCTGTACGGCCACCTCGACAAGCAGCCGGAAATGACCGGCTGGAGCGATGGCCTCGGTCCGTGGACGCCGGTGCTGAAGGGCGACAAATTGTTCGGGCGCGGCGGCGCCGATGATGGCTACGCGATCTTCGGCTCGCTGTCGGCGCTGCTCGCGCTGCGCGAGCAGGGACTGCCGCACGCGCGCTGCACGATCATGATCGAGGCCTGCGAGGAATCCGGCAGCTACGACCTGCCGTTCTACGTGGACCACCTGGCGCAAAAGATCGGCAATCCCTCGCTGGTCGTGTGCCTCGATTCCGGCTGCGGCAATTACGACCAGTTGTGGCTCACCACGTCGTTGCGCGGCCTCACCGGCGGGAACCTCACCGTCAGCGTGCTCAGCGAAGGCGTGCATTCCGGCGATGCTTCCGGCGTGGTGCCGGACAGTTTCCGCGTGCTGCGCAACCTGCTCTCGCGGCTGGAGGATTCCGGCACCGGCACGATCCTTCCGCGCGAGCTGTACAGCGAGATTCCGGCACAGCGCCTCGAACAGGCGCACCTCGGCGCCGATGTGCTGGGCACGGCGGTGTACGACAAGTTCCCGTTCCTGGAAGGCATGCGGCCGGTGGCGGACGATCTCACGGAGCTGGTGTTGAACCGCACGTGGCGCCCGCAACTCGCCGTTACCGGTGCGGACGGGTTGCCGCCGCTGGCCAACGCCGGCAACGTGTTGCGGCCGTCCACCGCGGTGAAGTTGTCGCTGCGCCTGCCGCCGACGCTGGATGGCGTGCGCGCGGGCGAGTTCGTCAAGAACCTGCTGGAACGCGATCCGCCATACGGCTGCAAGGTGGACCTGAAACTGGAGAAGGCATCGAGCGGATGGAACGCGCCGCAACTGTCGCCGTGGCTTGAACAGGCCGTGGCGGAAGCCTCGCAGATCGCCTTCGGCGCGCCGCCCGTCTACATGGGCGAGGGCGGCAGCATTCCGTTCATGGGCATGCTGGGCGAGAAATTCCCGCAGGCGCAATTCCTGATCACCGGCGTGCTCGGCCCGCATTCCAACGCGCATGGGCCGAACGAATTCCTGCACATCCCGACCGGCAAGCGCGTGTCGATGGTGGTGGCCAAGGTGGTGGCAGAGCATTGCAATGCACCGCGGGCCGCTGCTTGAACGTTTTCCGCCACCCCGGCGTGGAACGGCGATGACGGACGCCGTCCGCATTCGCGCGGCGCGGCCGGTGGATGCGCCCGCACTGGCGCCGCTCTGCGGCCAGCTCGGTTATCCCGCCGATGCGGCAGCGGTCGCGCGGCGCCTGCAGGACATCGCGGCGCATGACGCGGGCGTGGTGCTGGTCGCGGAACACGATGGCGCGATTTGCGGCTGGGCGCACGTCGACCCGGAACGTTCGTTGGTGCTGGAACCGCGCTGCCAGCTCGCGGGGCTGGTGGTGGACGAAGGCCATCGCGACGCCGGCATCGGCGCCGTGCTGCTGCGAGCGGCGGAAGCATGGACGGTCGCCAACGGATTTTCCGAACTCGCGGTGCGCTCCAACGTGGTGCGCGAACGCGCGCACCGCTTCTATCAGCGCGAAGGTTATGTCGAAAAGAAGCGACAGGCCGTCTTCGCGAAAGGACTGGCCTGATGCGCTTCAACCTGCCGCCGGTGACGCTGGGCCTGCTGGTCCTCAACGTCGCGATTTTCCTGCTGCAACAGGCCGGCGCCGGCGAATGGCTGATCGTGCACGCCGCGTTGTGGCCGCTGGGCCCGGATCACGTGATGGGATCACTGGCGGACGGCACGCCGCTGCAGACCGGCTTCCGCTGGTGGCAAGTGCTCAGCTACGCCTTTCTGCACGGCGGCTGGACGCACATCGGTTTCAACATGCTGGCCTTGTACATGTTCGGCGGCCCGATCGAACAGTTGTTCGGCGCGCGCCACTATCTTTTCTATTATGTGTTCTGCGCGATCGCCGCGGCTGCGGCGCATCTGGCGGTGGTGCACTTCTTCACCGGCGGCTTCTATCCGACGCTCGGCGCGTCCGGCGCGATCTTCGGCCTGCTGCTGGCGTTCGGCATGATGTACCCGCAGGCGAAGATCATCGCGCTGATCCTGCCGATTCCGCTGCCGGCATGGATCGCGGTGATCGGCTACATGGCGCTGGAACTGTTCCTCGGCATCACCGGCACGCAGGCGGGCGTGGCGCACTTCGCCCACCTCGGAGGCGCGGTCGGAGGCTTCTTCCTGATCCAGTACTGGCGCGGGAAGTTTCCGATCAAGCCGAAACGATTACTGACGCGTTGATGCCCGATCCGGCAGAAAACCTGTCGCCATGCAGACCTTCCATGGGCCTGCGTCCCCGGAGCGATCAAGCCTTCAGCAATTCCGGCGTGAGCGCCGGTGCGATGGTCTCGATGATCTGCGCGACCACGTGCAGGTTGCCGGCGATCAGGTTGCCGGAGACAGGCAGGCCGTCGCGGCCGGCGAAATCGCAATAACGCCCGCCGGCTTCGCGCACCAGCAGGCAGCCGGCCGCCATGTCCCAGGGCTTGAGCCCGGGTTCGAAATAGCCGTCGAGACGTCCGTTGGCCGTCCACGCCAGGTCCAGCGCCGCCGAGCCGGTGCGGCGGATGTCTTCGGCGCGTTTCAGCAGTTCGCGGGTCATCGCCAGTTGCGGTTCGAGATGCATGCGCTGGCGATACGGGAAACCGGTCGCCAGCAGCGCGCCGTCCAGTCCTTCGCGCTTGCTTACCCGCATGCGGCGATCGTTGAGGAAGGCGCCGTCGCCTTTGCTGGCGGTGAACAGCTCGTCGCGCAGCGGATCGAACACCACGCCGTGCACCGGTTCGCCGCGATCCAGTTGCGCGATCGACACCGCGAATTGCGGAATGCCGCGCAAGTAGTTGTGGGTGCCGTCCAGCGGATCGATCACCCAGGTGAAGCGCGCATTCCTGCGGCCGCTGGCGCCGGATTCCTCGCCGAGGATGGCGTGATCGGGATAAGCGCGTTTCAGTTCGCGCGCGATCTCGGCTTCCGCCAGGCGATCCACTTCGGAGACGAAATCCAGATGCTGCTTCTCCACCACGGCGAGATTGCCGACCCGGTTCATGTAACGCAGGATCACGGAGCCCGCGGCGCGCGCGGCGCGCACCGCGACGGTGACGGCTGGTCGGGCCATGGCTGGTCTCGTCGATGGGTGAAAGAACGTGCCGCGCGCGGCGGCAGTCCGCGATTCTAACAGGAGCGGGTCCAGCAGGAGCAGGCGAAGGACACCCGGAAACCCGCGCGGTGCGTGGGATACTTGCGGCCCAGCCCTTCGCCGATCCCGCCGTGCCGCTTCGCTTCGTCCTCTCCCGCACCTCGCATCCCGGCAACATCGGATCGGCCGCGCGCGCGATCCGCACCATGGGTTTCGATTGCCTGGCGCTGGTCGCGCCGCACCGTTATCCGGATCCGCAGGTGCAGGCGATGGCGGCAGGCGCGGACGACGTGCTGGCGAATCTCGCGGTGCACGCGAACATTCGCGACGCGATCGCGGATTGCACGCTGGTGTTCGGCCTGAGCGCGCGTCGCCGCGGCGTCGCGCTGCGGGAGTTGGCGCCGCGTGAAGCCGCGCACGAAATCGCGCCCGCATTGCAACGCAACATCCAGGTCGCGCTGCTGTTCGGCAACGAACAATCGGGCCTGGACAATGGCGAGCTGATGCTGTGCCACGCGATGGTGCGCGTTCCGAGCGTGGAGGATTTCTCCTCGCTCAATCTCGCGCAGGCGGTGCAGGTGATGGCCTACGAATTGCGGCTGGCTTCGGCGGGCGATGCCGGCGGACCGCCCGCGCCGCGCGATCCGCCGGCGTCGTCGGCGCAGATGGAGGAGTTCTACCGGCACCTGTTCGCGACGCTGCATGCGATCGACTTCCACAAGGGCCGCGCGGCGATCACGATCGAGCAGCGGCTGCGGCGGTTGTTCCAGCGCGCGCAACCGGACGCGCGCGAACTGCGCGTGCTGCACGGCATCCTCGCGGACGCAGAGCGGATGGCGATGCTGGCGCGCAGAGAAAGTACGCCCTGATCCCGGGGTATCGGCAGCGTTGCGGGGAAATCACGGGATGCGCAGAACTCTGCGCCGCAGTTTTTGCGAAAAAATTGATCAGCAATCAAACGAAACATTAAGACTTTTTCTTCCGGTCTTGATTAGAATCGCAAGGCTGGCCGGAGTGAGTCCGCGCCAGCAAAGGTGGCGTCTCACACGACGTCAGGGGGAATGGGGCGCCAAACATCGGACTGTTTAGGGAGAACAAGTCATGAAGCGTTCGTTCGCAACTGGCGTCGTTCTGGGCGCCGCAGTAGGTCTGTGCGCATTGGCGGTACCGAGTGTTTCCGCCGCGGGTTCGCAGGCGGGTCGCGGAGCCACGAATGCACAGGTCGGCATCGTCATAGATGGTTATTGCGACACCTTCACCATCAATGTGCCCTCGTTGGGAAGCGGATTGCCCCACACCGCGGACGGTACCCACAATCTCGTGAGTACTTGCGGCAATACCGAAGACTTTTACGATATCGGTTATGCGCCGGGCTCCATAAACCGCCCCGGCGGCATGACCCTCACCGAGGTCGAAGACGGGTATCTCGTCATGTACGTTTTCAAGCTTGACGGCACCTGGTCCAATTATTACGACTGCACGGGAACCGGGACGGAATGCGCCTTCCTGACGGGAACCTGGCATTATGCCGCCCCCGCCGCGATGCACGACAGGCGTTTCGGACCACATTCGAGCCTGCCGACCAAGTAATCCGATCGAGTCAGGTATCACGTACATCCGTACGCAACCTCCGGCAGCACCCGCTGCCGGAGGTTTTCTGTTTTCACCCGTGCAGAAACCCGGAACCGTTCGGCCATTGCAGGCCGGCCGCACGCCGGATCAGCCTGCGGCAATGCCCGCTTCGTCGTCTTCCGAATCGGCGAGCGGCGTGACCAGCACCTTGTCGATGCGCGCGCCGTCGAGGTCCACCACTTCAAAGCGCAGGCCGCCCCATTCGAACGCTTCGCCGGTTTCCGGGATGCGCCCCAGCGCGGCCATCATCATGCCGGCCACGGTGCGGAAGTCGCCTTCGTCTTCGTTCGGCAATTTCAACCGTTGCACCAGTTCGCGCAGGTCATCGGTCGAGAGCGAGCCATCGACCAGCAGGCTGCCGTCCGGGCGGCGCACCACCGGCGCATCGCTGGGCGCCTCGCCGCTGGCGGGCGCCGCGCGTCCCACCACGGCGCTCAACAGGTCGTTGAGGGTGACCAGGCCTTCGATGTCGCCGTATTCGTCCACCACCAGCGCGAAAGGTGTCTCCGCGTCGCGGAATTCCTCCAGCAGGTCGAGCGCGCGCGCGGTGCCGGGCACGAACAGCGGTTTCGCCAGCTTCTTGAACAGCTCCGGCAACCGCGTTTCGACCGACATGCCCTGCAGCAGGCGTTTCACTTCCAGCACGCCCAGCACGTCATCCTCGCTGCCGCGATAGACCGGATAGCGCGAGAACGGCGTGGCGCGCAGCACCGCGAGGTTTTCCGCGAGCGGCGCGGCGGCGTCCAGCCAGGCGATGCGCGGGCGCGGAGTCATCACCGAATCGACGGCGCGATCGCCCAGCCGCAGCACGCGGTTGACCATGTTGCGTTCGTCGGAATCCAGCACGCCCTGCTCGGCGCCCTCAGCGACCAGCAGGCGGATTTCCTCTTCCGTGACTTTTTCGCGGCGCGCGCGGTTGAGCCGCAGCAGCGCCAGCAGCAATCCGCTCAGGCGATTCAGCACCCACACGAACGGCGTGGTCAGCCACGACAGCCCCAGCATCGGCGTGGCGATGACGCAGGCGATCCGTTCGGGAGCCGCCAGCGCGGCGCGCTTGGGCACCAGTTCGCCGACGGTGATGTTGATCGTGGTCACCAGGATGAAGCCGATGATCAGGCCGATGAGCGTGGCGTACGGCGCCACGCCGTCGAACCCCGCATGCAGCAGCCACTGCCGGATATCGTCGCTGACCGCGGTGCCGGTGGCGGCGCCGGTGATCAGCGTGATCAGGGTGATGCCCACCTGCACGGTGGAAAGAAAACGCTCCGGATGTTCGATCAGCCGCAGCGCGATCTGCGCGCGCCGGCTGGAGCGCGCCATGTGCTTGAGGCGGCTCTTGCGCGAGGCGATCAGCGCGATTTCGGAGAGGGCGAAGAACGCGTTGCACAACGCCAGCACCAACACCAGGCCCAGTTCGGTCAACATGTCTGTCGGCGTGGCCGGTGCGCGCGCCGGGGCGACATCAGGGGATCGTCCATGCCACGAGTGTAGCAATTCTCCGCGCCCGGCCCGAGACAGACGGGGTGCGGGCCGCTGTCACGCTCGTGTAACATTCCGCCTCCGTGCCGCCACGTTTGCCGGGAGATGCGCATGTTTTCGCTGCAGACGATGTTCGGCAAGGGCGACAAGTTCTACAGCCTGCTAGAGGCCAGCGCCCAGGCCGCGCGCGAGAGCGCGAGCGCACTGCAGGCGCTGGTGGAACACCGCAGCGAAGCGTCCACCCTGGACGGTTTCCGCGCCGCGCGCCGGCGCGAGAAGCAGCTTGCGGCGCAGATCAGCGAGGCGCTGGTCAATACCTTCGTCACCGCGCTGGACCGCGAGGACATCGAGGCGATGTCGTTCGCGCTGTACCGTATCCCCAAGACGATCGAGAAATTCGCCGAGCGCTACGCGATCGTGTCCTCGCGCATGCAGGACATCGATTTCGCCTCGCGCGCCACCTTGCTGATGCGCGCCACCGAAGTGGTGGTGGAGATGGTGGGCGAACTGCGCAAGGGCCTGCGCATCGACGCCATGAAGGAAATGCAGGACCGCCTGCAGGCGATCGAATCGGAAGCCGACCGGCTGCTGCTGGAGCCGTATCGCACGCTCTACATGGCCGGCGGCGATCCCATCCGCGTTTTGCTTGCGAAGGATCTGTTCGAGATGATCGAAAAAGCGATCGACCGTTGCCGCGACGTGGGCAACGTGATCTATTCGATTGTTCTCAAGAATTCATGACGGGTCCCGGCCTCGTGCTGTCCTGGCATGCCGCCACAACCCCCATGAGCGATTGCTTCGCGATCGCTCATCGCCCCCTTCGCTCAAGGGGGCATGAAAAGCCAGGAAGCTCGACATGACCCTCGGCCTGCTCGTTGCGACAATCGCGGTCGCGCTGGTGTTCACCTACATCAACGGTTTCCACGACACCGCCAATTCGATCGCGACGGTGGTGGCGACCAAGGTGCTGACGCCGGGCAAGGCGGTGCTGCTGGCGGCCGTCACCAACCTGCTCGGCGCGCTGTGGGGCACGGCGGTGGCCAAGACCATCGCTTCCGGATTGATTGACGCCGGCGTGGTGCACGTCGGCGCGCAATTGCTGATCTGCGCATTGCTCGGCGCGACGATCTGGAACCTGATCACGTGGTGGCTGGGCTTGCCGTCGTCGTCCTCGCACGCGCTGGTCGGCGGCCTGTGCGGCGCGGCGATCGCGGCGACCGGCGGGCATTTCGACGCGATCATCTGGAGCCGCGGCGGCGCGCACTGGTGGCAGGGCAACGGCGTGATCCCGAAAGTGGTCGTGCCGATGGTGACCTCGCCGATCGCGGGTTTCATCCTCGGCTTCCTGGTGATGGGCGGCCTGTTCGCGTTGTTCGGCTGGCTGGCGAACCGCACGGGCTTCCTGCGCCGCTTCGGGCGCACGCCGTTCGTCAACGCGCTGTTCGGCAAGGCGCAACTGGTGTCGGCCGCCGCGATGGGCGTGTCGCATGGCATGAACGACGCGCAGAAAACCATGGGCATCATTGCGTTGGCGCTGGTGGGCGCCACCGCCGCGCACCGGCTGGACGATTTGCCGGCGTGGCTGTCGTTCCTGCGCATTCCCGGCAATGCGGAGACCTTCACGATCCCGGTGTGGGTGAAAGTGGTGTGCGCGCTGGTAATGGCCGCCGGCACCGCGGGCGGCGGCTGGCGCATCATCAAGACGCTCGGCCACAAGATGGTCAAGCTGCATCCGATCAATGGATTCGCCGCGGAAACCTCGTCCGCCGCGGTGATCATCACCGCGTCGTTCTACGGCCTGCCGGTGTCGACCACCCACAACGTGTCCGCCGCGATCATGGGCGTGGGTGCGGCCAAGCGCTTCAACGCCATCCGCTGGACCGTGGTCGAACGCATGGTATGGGCGTGGATTCTCACGCTGCCTATCAGCGCGGCCATCGCATGGGCGCTGGTGAGCGTGGTGCAGATGGCGATGAAATAACGGCGGTGAATCAATCGGACTGCGTTTTCCGTGATCCTTCGACCGCTTCGATTTCGGCGGGATTCGCTACGCTACTCCCGCCCTACACGGGCTAATAGAATATGGTGGATTGCTATCAAATACCGGAAGCTCGCTCACGGCTTATGCCCAACATGGCTTGATTAGTGCAGTGGTAAACGCTTCCGTCGGAGTTGCGATTGATCGTTTTGGTAAATTCGATGCAAAGGGATTGTTCCCTAACATCGGTAGCGCCAATCAACGAGCGGTGGCCGGTATCGCGGGGCTGCTTCCAGATCTGCTCCAAGAAACAGAGGATGCGTGCGGTGCGGAATGAGCTGATAAATCAAAGATGGCTGCTACTTCTCGTCGCGATTTTTTTCCTAGCCTCGTTTGTAAACGGGCTGAGAACAGGGAGTGCAATGCTAATTTACGGCAGCTACAAACGGTCAGAAAATCCGCTTCTTTATTGGTCCGGTATTGTGCTCTCTGGGGGACTCGGAGGGGCCCTCTTAGTTCTGGTTGTTTTTAATCTTCATTAGACATGCCGTCATCCCCCGGCGAGCCGCCGGCGGAAGTCCCTGCCGTAGGACACGGCCGGTGCATCATATCAATCAAGGGCGAGAATCTAAGCCCGCGTAGGCTGCGCTAACAAGCCCAGCAGATGAGGCGACGATCCTTTCATGCGTCGCTGCATTTCCACCGCCGCCAACCAGCTCACGACGATCACTGACCACCTCGACGGCAGTTTTCAGCGTGACTGAGTCTTCTCGCAGTCTTCCAGCCGCTTCCAGCGGTTGACGATTTCGCAGAACAGCAGGGCGGTGCGTTCGGCGTCGTACACCGCGGAATGCGCTTCATTGGCGTCCCAGTCGAAACCGGCCGCCTGCACCGCGCGCGACAGCACGGTCTGGCCGTAGGCGAGGCCGCCCAGCGTGGCGGTGTCGAAGCACGAGAACGGATGGAACGGGTTGCGCTTGTGGCCGCTGCGGCGCACCGCCGCGTTGAGGAAGCTCAGGTCGAAGGCCGCGTTGTGCCCGACCAGCACCGCGCGCTGGCAACCGGCCGCCTTGATCGCCGCGCGCACCGGCTTGAACACGTGTTCCAGCGCTTCGCGTTCCGGCAGCGCGAAGCGGAACGGATGATCCGGATCGATGCCGGTGATCTCCAGCGCGCGCGGGTCGATGTGCGCGCCGGGGAAAGCCTGCACGTGCGTGGACACTGCGGGTTCCGGATGCACGATGCCGTCCGCATCCATGCGCACCACGACGACCGCGATTTCCAGCAGCGCATCGCGTTCGCAGTCGAAGCCTCCGGTTTCCACGTCCACCACCACCGGCAGGAAACCGCGGAAGCGCGCGGCCATGCGTGGCGCGCGCGGCATTTCGACAAGATCGGCAAAGGATTCTTGCATCGTGGGAGTCTAGCAGTGCGGCGTGAGCCGCCCGTGTGTCATTCGTCCCTGGTCTTGTATCGGTACGCGCACAAGTCGCGTATCGGACATGGCGGACACTTCGGCTTGCGCGCGGTGCACACGTAACGCCCGTGCAGGATCAGCCAGTGGTGTGCGCCGCGCTTGAATTCGTCCGGTACGACTTTCAGCAGCTTGTCTTCGACCGCGCGCACGGTCTTGCCCGGCGCCAGGCCGGTGCGGTTGCAGACGCGGAAGATGTGCGTATCCACCGCGATGGTCGGTTCGCCGAACACGGTATTGAGGATCACGTTGGCGGTCTTGCGACCCACGCCGGGCAACGCTTCCAGCGCTTCGCGCGTGTGCGGCACTTCGCCGCCGTGGCGTTCGACCAGCAGCGCGCAGGTGGCGATGACATTCTTTGCCTTGGCGTTGAACAGGCCGATCGTGGCGATGTATCGCTTCAGCCGCGCCTCGCCGAGTTTCAGGATCGCCTGCGGGGTGTTGGCGACGGGGAAGAGTTTCGCGGTGGCCTTGTTGACGCCGACATCGGTGGCCTGTGCCGACAGGATCACCGACACCAGCAGCTCGAACGGCGTGGCATATTCCAGTTCGGTGGTCGGCTCCGGGTCAAGCTCGCGCAGCCGGCGGAACAGTTCGACGACGTCGGCGCGTTTCATGGCAGGGCCCGATCCTTCCCGCGTGAATCGCAGCGGGGGTTCACGATCCATCCTTGTCGTCATGGCGCGTGATCGATGTGCGTTTTGCGCGCGCCAGCGCCTCGCGGCGCGCACGGCTGCGGGCGATGGCTTCCATCACTTCGGCCTTGCTGATCGGGGTTGCGGCGAACTGTTCCGTCGCGACAGGCACGGTGTCTTCTGCATCCATACGCGTCGATTCGCGCAGCTCGCGTTCGCGTTGCAGGCGCGCATTGCGGGTTTCGTGGCGCGCGCGCGCGGCATCGGCGCGTTCGCGCAGCAGCACCTGTCTGCGCAATTCCGTCTTGCCCCAGCGCAGCCAGACGAGCAGGGGGATGTGCGACGGGCAAACCTCGTCGCAGCGGTGACATTCCGTGCATGCGTCCAGATGGCCGCGTTGCACCGCCGGCCAGTCTTCCGCGACCAGCGCGAAGAACAACGATTGCGGATCAATCGCGACGGGACACGCGCGCGCGCAATCGCCGCAATGGATGCACGGCTGTTGCGGCTGCATCGATGTGGATTCACTCGACATGCCGGCGCAACTCGATCAGGTCGATCGTCGGCGGGCAGAACAACCGCACGGGCGTGCCGGTGATGCCCACGCCCCGCGTCACGAACAGCGGGCTCAGCGGCGTCCTGTACAGGCCGTCGATGTAAATCTCGTCGCGCGTGGCCTTGAACACCGCGGCGGTGATCCACGGCAGCGCGACCTGTCCGCCATGCGTGTGGCCGGCCATCGCCAGCGTGAAATCCACGCCCTGCAATTCGCGCAGCGAATGCGGCTGGTGCATCAGCACCAGCAACGGCTTGTCGTGCGGCAACGCGCGCAGGAATCGCGTATCGTCCAGCGCGGTCCAGTAGTCGTACAGGCCGGCGAGGCGGAAGGTCGGGAATTCCACCACGCGGTGCTCGATGAAGACGACCGGCGCGCCGGCCAGCGCCGCGTGGATGTCGCGTTGCAGCGGCGGGCCCGGCAGTTGCACGTCGTGGTTGCCGAGCACGGCGTACATCGGCTGGTCGAGATGCTGCAGCGGCGCCAGCGCGTGTGCCAGATCGCGCGGCGGGTCATAGGTGAGGTCGCCCGCGAACAGCACCAGGTCGGGATGCAGCGCGTTCAACTTGTCGACCATCTGTTGCAGCTTGTCCGGGCGCGTGAACAGCCCGACATGGACGTCCGCGACCAGGGCGATGTCGAGGTCGATCGGCGCGGGCACCACGGTGGTGCGCACGATCAACAACCGCGGTTCCACGAAGCGCGCCCATACGGCGACCAGTCCGAGCAGCAACACCAGCGCGGCGCCGGTGGCGCGCCGCCAGTGCTTGCGGCGCGCGCGGTCGCGCAGGATCAACGCGGCCTCGACGATCATCGGGAACAACAGCCACGAGCCGTGCAGCAGCCCGAGTTGCAGCCATGCCTTCCAATGGTTTTCCGGTTCGATGGTGAAATGCGGCAATTCCAGCGCCGGCCACAGCACACCGAACAGGCCGATGCCTGCCAGCCACAGACCGAGCCGCACCTGCCAGCGCGAGAGCCAGCGCTTCATGCGACGCATGGCAGCGCCGGCTTCGGCGCGGGTTGCAGTTCGGCCGTCGCGGGCAGCATCGCGATGCAATCCACCGGGCAGGGCGGAATGCACAATTCGCAACCGGTGCAGAACTGCGGAATCACCGTGTGCATCAGCTTGGCCGCGCCCACGATCGCGTCGACCGGGCAGGCCTGGATGCATTTGGTGCAGCCGATGCAAACCTCCTCGTCGATCAACGCGATCGTCGGGTGCATTTCGCTGCCGCATGCCGGATCGAGCGGCACGACCGGGTGGCCGGTGAGCGCCGCAAGCGCGCGGACGCCGATGTCGCCACCGGGCGGGCAGCGGTTGATCGCCGCTTCGCCACGCGCGATTGCTTCCGCGTAGGGTTTGCAGGCGGGATAACCGCAACGCGTGCATTGGGTCTGCGGCAGCAGCGCGTCGATGCGGTGGGCCAGCATGGCGGTGTTCGACGAGTCGGTCATGACGCCTCGTTCCGCGTTCGCGCGGCGGGAGTGCGATGGACTATTTGTCCGCTCATGCGTTCATTGTAGGACGGCGGGATTGCGCGCGCGCCGCCATGATGCTTAGATCGGCGTACAACAAGCGCCCGGAGGTCGGCATGAATGGTTTGCGTGTTTCCGTTGCGATGGTGGCAGCCTGCCTGTTGGTCGGCAGCGGCGCGCTGGCGGCGCAACAGCCATCGAAGCCCGCGCCCGATGTTTCGCAGGCGGCCCGGATCAAGTCGCTGGAGCAGCGCATCGCGGAACTGGAAAAGCGCACGCAGCCGGAACTCGGCCAGCAGATGCTGCTGCTGGAATTGCGCCACGACCGCCTGTGGTGGGCGGGCGAGGCCGGCAACTGGAATCTCGCCTACTACATGGCCGGCGAGTTGAACGAGGCGGTGCAGGGCATCGTCGAGACCAATGGCGACGCGGCGGAACTGCAGCCGCAGAAACTTTCCGTGGTGATGCCGGCCATGCTGACGGCGCCGATGAAGGGCCTGCTCGATGCGATCGGCACCCACGACAAGGCGAAGTTCGCCAAGGCGTACGACGATCTTTCCGCGGCGTGCACGGGGTGCCACGGCGTGGCCGGGAATCCGATGCTGGTGATCGGCCGGCCGAAGACGCCGTTGCTGGACGACCTGCACTACGCACCGCTGCCGCAACAGAAATAAGACGATGGGCGCGCTGGCGGCGTTGCGCGAACTGGACGCCACTCAGCGCCACACGGTGCTGGCGAGCTTCCTCGGCTGGACGCTGGATGCGTTCGATTATTTCCTGCTGGTTTTCCTGATGCCGACCATCGCGCAGGAATTCCATGTCGACATCACCCGGATTTCCTTCGCGATCCTGCTGACACTGGCATTCCGCCCGCTGGGCGCGCTGCTGTTCGGCCGGCTGGCGGACCGCTACGGCCGACGACGCATCCTGATGTTCGACATCGTGCTGTACTCGGTGCTCGGCCTGGCCTGCGCGTTCGCGCCGTCGCTGATCGTGCTGCTGGCGTTGCGCGCGCTGTTCGGTATCGCGATGGGCGGCGAATGGGGCATCGGCGCGTCGCTGGCGATGGAGTCGATTCCGCCACGCTCGCGCGGCTTCGTGTCCGGCCTGTTGCAGAGCGGCTATCCCTGCGGCTATTTGCTGGCCGCGCTGTTTTGCGGCCTGCTGCTGGATCACATCGGCTGGCGCGGCATGTTCATGCTCGGCCGGCGCTGCTGGTGGTGTACGTGCGCCGCAGTGTGCCGGAATCGCCGGTGTTCGAGCAGCGCAGGCAAAGCAGCGCGCAACGCGGGCTGTTCGCGACCATGCGCGGGCACTGGCGATTGTTCTTCTACCTGATCGTGCTGATGGCGGCGTTCAATGCCTTCAGCCACGGCTCGCAGGATGTCTATCCGACCTTCCTGAAACTGCAGCGGCATTTCGACACGCACATGGTCAGCATGCTGACGATCGTGCTGAATCTCGGCGCGCTGGTCGGCGGGCTGGTGTTCGGGACGCTGTCGGAACGCATCGGGCGGCGTCGCGCGATCGTCATCGCGGCACTTCTGGCGTTGCCGGTGATCCCGCTGTGGGCTTATGGTGGTTCGGTGCTGCTGCTCGGGCTCGGCGCGTTCCTGATCCAGTTCGCCGTGCAGGGCGCATGGGGCGTGGTGCCGAGCTATCTCAACGAACTTTCGCCGGATGACGTGCGAGGCACGCTGCCGGGTTTCGCCTATCAGCTCGGCAACCTGTTGATGGCCGCCACTGCCACGATCCTGGCGTGGCTGGCGCAGAAGCACGGCGGCGACTACGCCTTCGCGCAGGGCACCTGGATCGCAGGTGTCGCGGTGGTCCTGGCGTTGCTCGCGGCATTCGGCCCGGAAGCCCGTGGCGTTCGTTTCGGCACCGGGCGCGACGCGACATGAGCCGCATGTATCGCTAGCATGCGCGGTTTGCATGCCGGAGCGCCGTAGCGATGAAAGCCGGGAAGAACACGGTGGTGGGTTTCCATTACACCCTGACAGAAAGCGGGGCCGACGGTGCGTCGCCGCTGGACAGTTCGCGCGAACGCGGCGCGCCGATGTTCGCGTTGCTCGGCCATCAGCAACTGGTGCCGGGCGTGGAACGCGCGCTGGAAGGTCGCGAGGCGGGCGAGCGGTTCGAGATCGACGTGTCGCCGGAAGACGCCTACGGTGAACGCCGCGAAGGCATGGTCCAGCGCGTGCCGAAGAAATATTTCCAGAACGGCGACAAACTGAAGCCGGGCATGCAGACGGTGCTGCGGACGCGCGAGGGCGGGCAACGCCTGGTGACCGTGCACAAGGTCGGCATGAGCGCGATCGATGTCGACCACAATCACCCGCTGGCGGGCAAGACCCTGCATTTCGACATCGAAGTCACCGCGGTGCGCGAGGCGACGCCGGAAGAGATCGCGCACGGGCACGCGCATCCGGACGGCGAGCATCATTGAGGCCGCACTGCGCGATCGAACCCTGCAGGGTGGCGCGGCCGACCCGATCCCGCCGGTAACCGGCAGTCACATCAGAACGAGAGTTTTTGCCTGGCGCGGCGCCGGCGTTGCCAGAGCGCGTCCAGCGCAACCGCGCCCGGGCCGAATGCCGCCAGTACCAGGAATCCGCCAGCGATGGCGATGTTCTTCTGGAAGTTGATCAGCTGCATCGGGTCGGCGAAGTTGTTGTGGAAGAAGAACGCCGCCAGCAGCGTGAATACGCACAAGCCGACCGCGGCCCAGCGCGTCAGGAACCCGAACAGCACCGCCAGGCCGCCGCCCAGTTCGGCGAAGATCACCAGCGGCAACAGGCCGGGCGGCAGGCCGTGCGAAGCCAGCATCGCGCCGGTCGCCGCGTAGCCGCCGAGCTTGTGCAAGCCAGACAGGATGAAGATCTGCGCAAGACCGATGCGGCCCAGCAAGATGGCGAGATTCCGCATGGAAGGTTCTCCGGGATGAGCAGGATGCGCCGGTTTCGTCGTCGAGGATAACGCACGCGAAACGAGGGAGCCGCTACTAAGTCAGTCGGCGGCGACGGCGTTGGCGGGCGCGTGCCATTCGAGCACGCGCTTGGCGTAGAGGAAGTGTGTGCGCCAGTAATCGCCGTCCAGTTGATCCAGGCGCACCGTGCCGCCGGCATTCGGGGCGTGCACGAAACGGCCTTCGCCGACGTAGATGGCTACATGGTTGACGTGGCGGCGGCTGCCGAAGAACAGCAGGTCGCCGGGGGCGAGCCGGTCGGTCTTGATGCGCGGGGCGTCCACGTCCGCGATTTCGCCCGAGCGCCGCGGCAGTACCACGCCGGCCGAGGTGCGGAACACGTAATCGACCAGCCCGCTGCAGTCGAAACCGCTCTGCGGGGTATTGCCGCCCCAGCGGTACGGCGTGCCGACCAAGCCGATGGCGTGGAACAGCACGTCATTGGCGGCTTGCGCGGGCGGCGGCGGGGTGGTTGCACATGCGCCTAGCCACAGCGCCGGCGCGAGCGCGGAAAAGCGGATCAGCCAGCGTTGCGCGCCGGTCAACGTTCCGCTCTCCGGCGGGCCGCCGGCCGACAGCCGGTGCGGGTCGGAAGCTGGCAACGCGCATGCACGCCGCCGCAGTCGGCAGCGGGCGAAAACATGGCGGCACGGGGGCGGAAATGAGGAGACATCGCGGCCAAATCATGAAACCCGCGCGAAGGTACCTCATGAACAAGCCCCCGTAAAGCCCGGTCCGGGCAGGGAAGGCCTGTTTCGTGACGCGGTTGACGCAACCGCGTCGGTCGATCGGCTCAGGCGACTACGGCCTGCGGCGCGGGTGCGGCTGCCATTTCCAGTTCCAGCTCGAAGGCAGCGGTGCGGCGGCGGGCAGCGTCGATCACCGCGCTGGGCAGCCCCTGGTCGGAGGTCAGTTGCGCCAGGGCGGCGCGCTGGCGCGGATCGAAGTCCGGATCGCGTTGCGCTTCGTCCAGTGCCGTAAGCAGCGTTGCCAGCCAGCCGGCGCCGGGTGCGCGCAGCATCAGCAGAATTTCCGGAACCGAATACTGATGGCGATAGAAAGAAGGCGTCATGGTGATTCCCCTGTTGTTCGCCGTGAAACCTGCAGGAAGGGTGCCAAGCACGGGCCGTCCGACCATACGCGTGCGCTTGTGCGGGGGCCACGCGAGTGCGTAATCTGATGTTTTCAGGGGGATGACGACGATGGCCGGCACGCCGCGCAAGCCGAGGATCCGCATGGCCGCGTGGACGGCACTCGCACTGTTGCCGCTGCTGGCCGTTGCGGAGAATCCCGCGCCGCCCGCGGTCCCGCCGTCATCGGGTTCGACCGCGCCGGCGCCTGCAGTGTCGGTCGCCGCTTCGCCGGTGGCGAAAGTGGACAAACCCGTCGATCCGGTATCCACGATCGATCCGGCGGCGCTCGCCGCTTTCGTCGACGGCGTGGTGCGCGCGTACATGACGGACAAGGGAATCGCCGGTGTCACGGTCGCGGTGACCAGCCGCGAGCGACCATTGTTGCTGCGCGGCTACGGCGTCGCCTCGCTCGATCCGCGTCGCGGAGTCGATCCGGATTCGACCCTGTTCCGCCTCGGCTCGATCTCCAAGACCTTTACCTACGTCGCGACGATGCAGCTGGTCGCGGCAGGCAAGCTGGATCTCGACGCGCCGGTCGACCGCTACTTGCCGCCTTCGCTGAAGACGGCGGACAAGCATTACCCGCCGATCCGCCTCTGGCACCTGATGACGCACACCGCGGGTTTCGAGGACGCGGCCCTGAGCGCACACATGTTCTATGGCTCGCCGGGTGGCGTGCCCGCCATGGACGATTACCTCGCCCGCTACAAGCCGCGGCGCGTGCGCGTTCCGGGCCTGCATGCGGACTACTCCAACTATTCCGTGGTGCTGCTGGGCGCGATCGTGCAACAGGTGTCGGGCGAGCCGTACGATGCTTTTGTCGAGCGCCACATCCTGGTTCCGCTCGGCATGCGCCACACCACGTTCCGCGAACCGCTTGCGTCCGGCGATCCCCGCGCGGCGCCTGCGAATCTGGTTCCCGACTGGTCCGAAGGCTTCAAGTTCGAAGACGGCGGCTTCGTCAAGCAGCGGTTCGAATTCATATCCAACGGTGCGCCTGCCGGCGCGGGCAGCTCCGATGCCGCCGACATGGCGCGCTGGATGCGGATGCTGTTGAACGGCGGTGCGGTCGATGGCGTGCAGGTGCTGGATCCCATCACCTTCAGGGAAATGGTGACGCCGACATGGGACAACGCACCGGCGGTGCATGCCATCGCGCATGGTTTCTTCGTCGGGCGTTACGGGCGCTACGCCAGCCTGGAACATGGCGGGGACACCATCTGGTTCCATTCCGACATGGTGGTCTTGCCACAGGCCGGCATCGGCGTGTTCGTATCCACCAATACCGATACCGGCGACGTGCTGGCCGATGCGCTGCCGCGCCTGATCTTCGAACAATTCCTGCCGGGTGCGCGCCCGCCGCCCGCGCCTGCGCCGCCGACGGATTTCAAAAAGGCCGCCGACACTTATGCCGGCACGTGGTTGTCCGAACGCCGCAACTTCAGCACGCTGGAAAAAGGGTTGAGCGTCGATGTACTGAAAACGGCGATCACGTCCGACGGCCATCTGGTCGTCAGCGCAGGCGGGCAGAGCCGGCAATACGTGCAAGTCGCGCCGGATATGTTCCGCAGCATCGATGACAGCGACCGCATCCAATTCCTGCGCGACCGTCGCGGCCGCATCACCGGATTCGCCAGCGCCTACGGCCATGTCGTCTACGATCGCGCCAACACATTCGACAATCCGTTCACGCTGATCGCGGCGCTGGCGTTGCTCGCATTGGTCTGTCTCGGCGCGTTGATCGGGGCGTGGGGACGGCGCGGCCGACCTGCGAGGGCCGGCGGTGCGCGCGAACGAGAAGGTCGCGCGCCTGCCCGCACGTTCCTGCTCGCGATATTCGGCTGGCTGCTCTTTTTCCTTGTGTCCGCGATGGCGCTGGTGGCGATCGCCGCCGGCGGTGTCGACATCCTGTTCCATTATCCGCCGCCGATGCTCCGGATCGCGGTGATCACGGCGTATCTGGCCGCGCTCCTCACCCTGGTCGCGCTGTATTTCCTGCCGCGCACGTGGCGGCTGCGGTCATGGAGCCTCTGGCGCAAGCTGCGGCACACGACGGCATTGCTCCTGATGCTGGCCATCGTGGCGTTGCTGGTCGAATGGAAGGTGCTGTTGGCGCCGTTGTCGCTCGGATGAGCCGCGGCGTTTCGGCTGCGCGTGCTCGATGCAATAAACTGCGCGGATGACGGCAACCCGCAGCGACGTGTTGATCCTCGGTGGCGGCGTGATCGGCCTGTCCTGTGCGCTGGCGCTGTTGCGCGCGGGCGTGGCCTCGGTGCGGGTGCTGGAACGCAATGCGCCCGGCTGCGGCGCCTCGCATGGCAACTGCGGCACGCTCACGCCCAGCCATGCGATTCCGCTGTCGGTGCCCGGCGTGCCATGGAAGGCGCTGCACTGGATCGCGCGCCGCGACGCGCCCCTGTACGTCAATCCGCGTTTCGACCCCGCGCGCTGGCGCTGGCTGCTCGGCTTCGCGCGGCGTTGCAACGCGCGCGATGCGGAACGCGCGGCGCTGGCGCGCTGCGCGATCCTGCAAAGCTCGCATGCCTTGCTTCCACAATGGCTGGCGGAAGAAGGCATCGAATGCGAATACGCGCGTACCGGCACGTTGTACGTGTATCGCGACGCGCGCGCGCTGGAGGCGGATCGCGCGGATGTGGAATGGCTGCGTCGCCTCGGCGTTGCGGCGGAAATCCTGGATGGCGATGCGGTGTCGGCGATGGAGCCTGCGCTGTTGCCGGGCGTGGTTGGCGGCATCTTCCATCCGGGCGATGCGCAACTGCGGCCGGATCGCCTGGTCGAAGGACTCGCGCGGCGCGTGCGCGAGCGCGGCGGCACGATCGAGGAAGGCGCCAACGTCGAAGGGTTTTCCTTGGGCCACCGCCGCATCGATTCCGTGCGCACCTCGTGCGGCGAATTCACCGGCGGGCACGTCGTGCTGGCATTGGGGGCGTGGTCGCCGAAACTGGCGCGACGCCTCGGCTTGCGCCTGCCGCTGCAACCCGGCAAGGGTTATTCCATCTCCATGTCGCGCCCCGATCCCTGTCCGCGGCGCGCGCTGGTATTGCGCGAAGCCGGCTTGTGCGTCACCGCATGGGGCTCGGGTTTCCGCCTGGGAAGCACGATGGAATTCTCCGGCTACGACGACACGCTCAACCGCACGCGGCTGGATGCCCTGCGTCGCGGCGCACGGAACTACCTGCGCGCGCCGTTCGGCAGCGAGACGCACGAGGAATGGTGGGGGTGGCGGCCGATGTGCGTGGACGAGGTGCCGCTGATCGGACCCGCGTTCTCGCGCTGGGAGAACCTGTTGCTGGCGACGGGCCACGGCATGCTCGGCGTCAGCATGAGCGCGGCGACCGGCGAATTGATCAAGGACTACATCGATGGAAAAGCGCGTTTTTCGTTCGACCCCACTCCTTACCTCCCGTCGCGGTTCGGCTTGTGAGTGCATGACATGAGCGATATCGACGACGGCTCCGACTTGCTGGTGATCGGCGGCGGTTCGGCGGGGCTGGCCACCGCGATCCGCGCCGCGCGCCACGGCGCCAAAGTGACGGTATTTGAACCTCGCGAACTCGGCGGCACCTGCGTCAACCGCGGCTGCGTGCCGAAGAAGGCGATGTGGCTGGCGGCGGAGCTGGCGCACGCGCAGCAGCTCGCCGTCGAAGTCGGGTTCGACCTCACGCCGGGCGTGCTCGATTGGAGCGCCTTCATCGCGCGGCGCGAGGCCTACGTCGAACGCGCACGCCACGGCTACGCGCGGCGGCTGGAAGAACACGGTGTCCGGGTGGTCGCCGCGACGGCGCGCTTCGTCGAATCGCATGCGCTGATCGCCGACGGCAGATGCTATTCGGCACCGCACATCCTGATCGCCACCGGCTCGCGACCGCGCGTGCTGGATCTGCCCGGCGTGGAACACTGCATCGATTCGGACGGTTTCTTCGCGCTGGAATCCTGTCCGCCGCGCGTCGCCGTGATCGGCGGCGGCTACATCGCGGTGGAACTGGCCGGCGTGCTGAATGCGTTGGGTTCGAAGGTGGAAATCTTCTCGCGCCGCCGCCTGTTGTCGTATTTCGATGCCGAACTCGGCGAGGCATTGGCGGCGGCGATGGGCGAGGCCGGCATCGGCCATCACGTGCACTGCGCGGTGCGCGGCGTCGTGCGCGAAGGCGATGCGCTGTGGCTGGATTGCGCGGACCACGCGCGGCACGGTCCCTATGATCGCATCATCCTGGCGGCGGGGCGCGTGCCGAACGTCGAAAACCTCGGCCTCGACGTCGCGGGCGTCGCGCTGGACGATTCCGGACACATCACGGTCGACAAGTTCGAGGACACGCGTGCGCAGGGCATCCATGCGCTCGGCGACATCAACGGCAAGCGCGCGTTGACGCCGGTCGCGATCGCGGCGGGACGCGCGCTGGCGGATCGCCTGTTTGGCGACAAGCCCGATGCACACCTCGACTACGAAAACATTCCGAGCGTGGTGTTCTCGCATCCGCCGGTAGCAAGCATCGGCTTGTCGAAAGCGCAGGCGCGGCAGCGTTACGGCGACGCGGCGGTGTGCACGCATTCGGCGTTTTTCATGCCGATGCTGCATTCACTGGCGGGCGGCGGCCCGCGCACGCTGATGAAAATGGTGTGCGTCGGCGACGACGAACGCGTCGTCGGCCTGCACGGGATCGGCATCGGCATGGACGAGATGCTGCAGGGTTTCGCGGTGGCGTTGCGCATGGGCGCGCGGCGCGAGGACTTTCTGCGCACGGTGGCGATCCATCCGACGTCGTCCGAGGAATTCGTTCTCTTGCCATGACGCTTGATCGATGAATCTGGAAACGGACATGGAGAATTTCACCCTGCATCGCGGCAGCGCGCCGCTGCTGGTCAGCCTGCCGCACGACGGCACCGCGATTCCCGATGCGATCGCGTCGCGCATGACGCCGCAGGCCTTGCGCGTGCCGGATACCGACTGGCACGTCGGATCGTTGTATGCGTTCGCGAAGGAACTGGGCGCTTCGGTGCTCACGCCGCGCTGGTCGCGTTACGTGGTCGATCTCAATCGCCCGCCCGACGGGCACGCGTTGTATCCGGGCCGCAGCGAAACCGCGCTGGTGCCGGCCAATACTTTCGCGGACGAACCGATCTATCGCGACGGCGCGGCACCGGATGCAACGGAGATTGCCGCGCGCATGGAAGAATACTGGCGCCCGTACCACGCGGCGCTGCGCGAAGAACTCGATCGCCTGCGCGATGCGCACGGTCGCGTGGTGTTGTGGGACGGCCATTCCATCCGCAGCCACGTGCCGCGGTTCTTCGAGGGCAAGTTGCCGGATTTCAACCTCGGCACCGCAAACGGCGCGAGTTGCTCGCCTGCGTTGCAGGAGCGTCTGGCGGAAGTCTTGCGAACGCACGCCAATGGCGATACGGGTGGCTACGATCACGTCGTCAATGGCCGCTTCAAGGGCGGCCACATCACCCGCCACTACGGATGCCCGCAGCAAGGCATCGACGCGGCGCAACTGGAACTCGCGCAATACGTCTACATGGACGAGGACAGCTTCGAGTACCAGCCGCAGCGCGCGCAAGGCGTGCAATGCGTGATCCGTGCACTGCTGGAAGCCTGCCTGTGCGGCGCCTGAGGCGCTCTTTCGCGAAACCGGGCCCGGTGCGCGCGAGCAAGCGCATGCCGTCGAACGTGACGATGCCGCAACCGGTTTGTCCCGGAACCTTCATATCCGGATGGTTCAATTCGGTGCGTGCCGTGGATGCGTGTTCCGAACGCAAGCTCCGCGACCTGTAACAACAGCAGGAACCCTCCTGCCGTTGCCCGCCCTGAATTCTTTACTTGTCATCGGGAGTCCTCGCATGTTCAACCTCAGCATGTTCCGAAAGGCCTTGCTGCCTGCCTCCATTGCCGCCGTGGGTTTGGCGCTCGCGGCCCAGGCCGGGATCAGTCCGGTTTCCGGCCCGCATGCCGCGCCCGCTTCCCCGCTCTCTCCGCAGGATGCCGTTGCCACCGCCACGCCCATCAAGCACCTCGTGGTGATCTTCGGCGAGAACCGCTCGTTCGATCATTATTTCGGCACGTATCCGGTCGCGACCAATCCGCCGGGTGAGCCGGCATTCGTGGCCAAGCCCCTCACGCCCGCGGTCGACGGCCTTTCGCCGCGGTTGCTGGCGCACAATCCGAACGTCAATGACGAAAACGGTGTCGATGGCATCAATCCGTTCCGCATCGACCGCACCCAGGCCAACACCGAAGGCCAGAACCACAGCTATACGCCGGAACAGCAGGCCTACGACGATGGCAACGCCGACCTCTTTCCGAAATACACCGGCAACAACAGCGTGGGCAGCGGCGGTACCTTCGGCACGCCCGGCCTGGTGATGGGTTATTTCGACGGCAACACCGTGACCGCGCTGTGGAACTACGCGCAGCGTTTCGCGATGGACGACAATGCCTACACCGATACCTACGGGCCATCGACGCCGGGCGCGGTCGCGGTCATATCGGGCACCAACAACGGCGTGCAGGTCGTGCTTGGTTCGGCCGCCACCGTTCCCGACGGCCAGGGCGGCCTGACGTTGATCGGCGACACCGATCCCGCGTACGACACCTGCTCGTCCAAGTCGAGCACGATGCTGATGGCATCGAAAAACATCGGTGACCTGTTGAACGCCGGCAACATTACGTGGGGCGGCTTCATGGGCGGCTTCAACCTCGGCGTCGTCAACGCCAATGGCACGACCGGTTGCGCGCGCAGCACGTATTCCAGCGTGCTGGCCGCCACCAAGACCGACTACGTCCCGCACCACAACTGGTTCCAGTACTACGCCTCCACTTCGAACCCGACGCACGCGCGCCCGACCTCGCTCTTCCAGATCGGGCGCACCGACGACAAGGACAGCGGGTCCACGCCCGTGCACCACGAATACGACGTGCGCGACTTCTTCGCCGCCGTGTCCGCGGGCAATTTCCCGTCGGTGAGCTACCTCAAGGCGCCCGCCGTCGGCGACGCGCATCCGGGCAATTCCGATCCGCTGGACGAGCAGACCTTCATCGTGAAGGCGCTCAACTTCCTGCAGCGCCAGCCCGACTGGAAGAACACCGCGGTGATCATCACCTACGATGATTCGGACGGCTGGTACGACCATCGCTATGCCTCGCCCAACACGTCGTCCTTCGACGCCACCGCCGACCAGCTCAATGGTCCGGGAACGTGCACCAGCCCGCACGCGCAACCTGGCGCGGGCGTGAACGGCGGCACCGTCAACGGCCGCTGCGGCCCCGGCACGCGGGTTCCGTTCCTGCTCATCTCGCCGTATGCGCGCAGCAACTACGTCGCGCACCAGCAGCTCACGCAATCCTCGGTGGTGCGTTTCATCGAGGACAACTGGCTGCAGGGCGAGCGCATCGGACAGGGTTCGAACGACGCCACGGCCGGCGACATCATGGACATGTTCGACTTCGGTCGTCCGAACGGTGTCGCGACGCCACGGCTGTTCCTCGATCCGGGCCAGGGCACACCGATCGCCAGCCGCACGCCGTGACGTCACGTGCACGGATACCGGTCGCAGCGGTACATCGCTGCGGCCGGACATCGCCAGGAAAGCAACGACCCTGTTTCGCCCGGCCGGTGGCGGAACGGGGTCATCGTTTGCAGTAATCCCGCGTGTCCCACGATCGGAATCCCGGGCCGTCGAGCCGGCCGAAATCGCTCAGGCGCTTTCGCTTCGACATGGCGCTGTGCGCGATCTTCGCCTGCAGTTGCTTCGCCAGTCACGCCTACGTCGCGCATTCCGCGCAGGCGGATTCCGTCGCCGTCGCAAACGAAGGCGTCAATCCGCATCCGTTGCGACTGAAGTTTCCGCCGGACGCGCCGCTGAGCGCCATGGCGCAACTGGGCAAGTCGCTGTTCTTCGATCCGATGCTGTCCGGTTCCGGGCGGCAATCGTGCGCTTCGTGCCACAGTCCCGCCTACGGCTACAACCCGCCCAATGCACTGACCGTGCAACCAGGCGGCGCGGACATGAAAAAGGCCGGGTACCGGCCGCCGCCGTCGCTCGCATATCTGTACCGGCAACCGCCTTTCAGCATCGGTCCCGATACCGCGGATGTCGACGCGCCGGTCAACCTCGACGCGATGGCGGTGTCTGCACGCAACGACCCGAGGGCAAAGAAGACCGCCGGCAGCGCGCCGGTCGCCGTGCCGATGGTGCCGCAGGGCGGATTTTTCTGGGATGGCCGCGCCGATTCACTGCAGCGCCAGGCCTATCTGCCGCTGCTTAATCCGGTGGAGATGGCCAATTCCGACATTCCCGGGATCGCACGCAAGCTGGCACAAAGCCGCTATCGCCGGACCTTCGTGCAATTGTTCGGCGCGGGCGTGCTCGACGATCCGCAGCAACTGGTTTCCGAGGCGATGTTCGCCATCGGCCGATTCGAAATCGAGGACGCGTCGTTCCATCCTTTCACCAGCAAGTACGATGCTTGGCTGCAGGGCCGCGCACGCCTGACGCCCGCCGAAATGCGCGGGCTGGGGCTGTTCAACGATCCCGCGAGAGGCAATTGCGCGGGCTGCCACCTGAGCCAGCCCACGGCCGACGGGCTGCCGCCGCTTTTCACCGACGCCCAGTACGAGGCGCTTGGCGTGCCGCGGAATCCGGTGCTGGCATCGAACGCCGATCCCCGCTTCTTCGATCTCGGTTTGTGCGGACCGTTCCGGAGAGATCTGGCGCGGCAGACGCAGTACTGCGGCATGTTCCTGACGCCGACGTTGCGCAACGTCGATCGGCGTGCGGTGTTCTTCCACAACGGCGTCTACCGCAACCTCGAACAGGTGCTGCGGTTCTACAACCTGCGCAGCGTGCAGCCGGAAAAAATCTATCCGCGCGGCGACGACGGCAAAGTCCGGATCTACGACGATCTTCCCACGGCCTATCGGGGCAACGTCGATACCACCGACTTCCCGTTCGGCCTGCGCGCAGGCGAAACCCCGCCGCTGAGCGATCGTGACATCCGGGACATCATCGCCTTCCTGCACACGCTGGATGACGGTTACACCACGGCCGCGGCGTCGGCCGTGCCGACGATGGCAGCGAAAGATCGCGACAAAGCTTCAAAGTGATGCTGCGCCATTCCGGAATCGATCGGCGTCGGTTCCGGTCCGCGTGTTCGCGCAACGTGTCGTCGAATCGCTGCGCCGCGAACGCGCGGCGCGGGAAATTCATTGTGCCGCGATACGCGCGATGCACTTCAGCTCGATCGCGATCGGCGTCGGCAATGCGTCGATGCCCAGCGTGGTTCGGCAAGGCGCGCTGGCAGGATCGGGGAAGTGCTCCGCCCAGACCGCGTTGTAGGTCTTGAAATCGCGCGCCATGTCGGTGAGGAACACGGTGACGTCGACCAGATCATCCCAGCGCGCGCCGGAGGCCTCGAGCACCGCACGCACGTTGGAAAACACCTGCCGGCATTGCGCCTCGATGTCGTAGGCGACCAGCCGCCCGCCGGCGTCGTGCACGTTGCCGGGAATCGCATGACTGCTGCCGGGCAGGCGCGGGCCCACGCCCGAAAGGAACAGCAGGTCGCCGACGCGGCGCGCGTGCGGATAGGCGCCGACCGGCGCGGGGGCTGACGCTGTGCGGATCGAATCGTTCATGGATTCGGCTGGGCCGACGGGGTGGCGGTGTTCGCCGGTCCGGTATTGTTTGCAACGGCGGCGGTCTTGTCACTGACCTTGATCGATTGCTGCGTGATCGTGCTGCCGTTCTCGTCGCTGACCCGGATGCGGTAGCTGCCGGGCCGCAGGTACAAACTGCCGGAAGGCATCGTGTAGCTGCCCGACGTCGTGACCTGGATGTCGTCGACCGTGGTCAGCGGAATCAGGTCCAGCACCATGCGGTCCGCGGGGATCGCGTCGTCACCTTCGTTCGCATAGCGCGCCTCGATCAGGCAGGGGAACCGGTTCTGGCAGATCGTGCCATCGAAGTGATAGGGCACGCGGAGGCCTCCCAGTGCGAGCCAGGTCGGCCGGCCATCATTCAACTGCGTCGCGGGGAAGATCACACTGACGTCGTAGCCGGGGCGCAACGACCACGGCTGTCCCTGCGCATTCACGAACACGATCGGTTGCGAGGAGCCGAGGGACTGCACCATCGCGGCGTAGTAGGGATGGTCCAGCGTGCTGCCGTCGTGGGAAATCAGCATGGTCTGCTCGATGGCGAGCGGCGAGATGCCGCTGTCCTCGACGAAATGCTCGGCCATCGATTGCGCGCCGAGGAATTTGCCTTCTTTCTGGATATGCGCGTAGCCGGCATCCACCACCAGCTTCGTGTCCGGATCGCCCTTGAACAGCTTCGCGAGGTTGCGGGCCTGCTGCGCCTCGCGCGCGTCACCCTGGTATTGGTCGTCGGCTTCGTAGGCGACGACCTTGTAGCCGAGCTTCAAGGCTTCGCGCACCATTTCGGCATAGACCGGTTCGCGCGTGTAGAAGCCGGAATCCGCAGTCGGGTAGCCGCGTTTGGCGAGATCCTTGTCGCTGTGATACAGCGTTTCCGCGGCGAACGTGTTGAAGCCTTCCTCGCGCAATACCTTCAGCAATTGCACGGTCAGCGAGCGCGTCACTGGCACGTTGTGGGCTTCGTTGAAGAACACCGCCTTGCATGGCTTCGCCAGTGTCGGGAGGTAGGTACGCGCCAGCACCGCATGCCAGCCTGGTTGTGCCAGCGGCGACGGTGCATCGTCCGCGAGCGGCTGCTCCTTGATCGAGAAACTCTGGATCGCGTCCGGATAATCGCCGATGAAGGTCTGGTACCAGGAAAGGTACTGTCCGAAGATCACGTGGAAATTGGGATTGGTCTCGGTGGCGTAGGCGCGGCGCATCACCTGGTATTGAGCAAGGATGCCTTTGCGGCGCTGCGCGCCCTGCATGATCTGCTCGGAACGGTTGACCGCCTCGATCTGCTGCTCGCGTACGCCGATGCCCGCCAGGTCCTGCTGCGCGCCCGCCGCCGTCGCGACCAGGCAAGCGGCGAGTGCGACCAGCAGGATGCGTGGCGACATGGCATTTTCCGTTCGTGCGTGCTTCCCGTGGAAGTGTACGCCGCGATCGCGCCCGAGTGGCTGTGTCGAAAGTCGCGGAACCACGTTCAGCCGCGCGGCGTGGCGCGCAGGCGCTCCAGGGTGCGCGCGTAGGCTTCTTCCAGCTCGTCCGGCCGCGCGACGTTCATGTCCAGGTCGCGGATGCGCCCGTCCGACAGGCCGTAACACCAGCCGTGCACGGCCAGCGGCTGGGCGCGGTCCCAGGCATCGCGTACGACGGTGGTGCGGCACACGTTGACCGCCTGTTCGAGGACGTTCAATTCGCACAGTCGCGCGTGGCGCGCATCCGCATCCGGCAGGGCTTCCAGGATTCCGGTGTGCATGGCGCGCACATCGCCGACATGGCGCAGCCAGTTGTCGCACAATCCGACGCGGCGCGCTTCAAGCACGGCCTGCACGCCACCGCAGCCGTAATGGCCCACCACCATGATGTGTTCGACTTTCAGCACATCGACGGCGAACTGCATCACCGACAGGCAATTAAGGTCGGCGTGCACCACCAGGTTGGCGACATTGCGGTGCACGAACACCTCGCCCGGCGCCAGGTCGACGATCTGGTTGGCCGGCACGCGCGAATCCGAACAGCCGATCCACAGGTATTTCGGCGCCTGCTGCTGCGACAGCTTGCGGAAGAATTCCGGATCGCGCGCGCGGATCGCCTCCGACCAGAGACGATTGCTTTCCAGAAGATCCCGGGGCGTTGAAGTCATCGGCATTCCTCAGCGTGCGATGCACACGTTTTTTGGTTCGGTGAAGAATCGCAGTGCGTCCACGCCGCCTTCGCGGCCGACGCCGGACTGCTTGACCCCGCCGAACGGGGTGCGCAGGTCGCGCAGCAGCCAGCAGTTGATCCAGACGATGCCGAAGTCGAGTCGCGCGGCGACGCGCTGCGCACGATCGAGATTCGTGGTCCACAGCGACGCCGCCAAGCCGTAGTCGGTGCCGTTGGCAATGGCGACCGCGTCGTCTTCGTCGTCGAATGGCAGCAGGGTCACTACCGGCCCGAAGATTTCCTCGCGGTTGGTGGCGCAATCCTGCGGCAAGCCTTCGATCACGGTCGGCGCCACGAACCAGCCGTCGGCGCAACGGCCCGCGAGTTTCACGGCCCCGCCGCCGCACAGCACCGCGCCGCCTTCTTCGCGCGCCCGCGCGATGCAACCCATGACCTTGTCGAAGTGGGCCTGCGAGACCAGCGCGCCGAGATCGTTGCCTGCGTCGTCCGGATCGCCTACGCGCAACGCCCGCACGCGTTCCAGGTAGCGCCGCTTGAAGTCGTCGTAGATCGCGCGTTGCACCAGCAGGCGCGAACCGCACAGGCAGATCTCGCCCTGGTTGGCGAAGCCGGAGCGCACGACGGTGTCCATGTTCGCGTCGGACAGCTTCGCATCGGCGAACACGATCGCGGGATTCTTGCCGCCCATTTCCAGGGACACCTTCTTGAACGCAGGTGCCGTCGCCGCGGCGATCGCCGCGCCGGTGCGCGTGGATCCGGTGAACGAGACGGCCTTGATGCCGGGATGTTCGACGATGGCCTGCCCGACCTTCGGCCCGAGCCCGTGAACGATGTTCAGCACCCCCGGCGGCAGACCGCATTCGATCGCAAGTTCCGACAGCCGGAACGCGGTCAGCGGGGTGATCTCGCTGGGCTTGGCGACCACCGAGTTGCCTGCGGCCAGCGCCGGGGCGATCTTCCACGTGAACAGGTACAACGGCAGATTCCACGGCGAGATGCAGCCGGCCACGCCGAGCGGTTGCCTCAGCGTGAAATTGATCGCGCGCGCGTCGATGTGCGCTTCGCTGTTCCATTGCGTGACGGCTTCCGCGAAGAAACGCAGGTTGGCCACCGCGCGCGGAATGTCGAGGCTGCGCGCCAGCGCGACCGGCTTGCCGGAGTCGCGCGACTCGTCGCGCGCGAATTCCTCCAGCCGCGCCTCGACCGCATCGGCCAGCCGGTGCAGGTGCAGTGCGCGCGCCTCGGCGGGCAATGCGGCCCAGGCCGGCGCCGCCCGTTGCGCGGCGGCGACCGCGGCGTCGACATCGCGTGCGTCGGAATCCGGGCAGCGCGCATACACGGCGCCGGTGGCGGGCTCGTGGACCTCGAGACATGTGCCGGACGTTGCCGCGCGCAACTGTCCGTCGATCAGGTTGGCGAGTTCGAACGGCGACATGCCGCAAGTTTACCGTACCCGGGCTTCAGTACTGCACGAAGTACAGCCGGAGCATGTAGGAAACCTGGTACAGCACCGAGAATACGGCGAAGGCAGCGTGGTAACGCACGTTGCGGGTGAAGATCGCGATCAGGCTGAGCGCGATGAAGACCGTGCCGCGCACGAGGTATTCCGGCCCGAGCGTGACGAAATGCGCCGAACCCTTGAGCCAGGTGTCCGCGAAATCCAGCACGAAGACGGATGCCAGCACGCCGAAGAACCAATGCCGACGCGCCAGGAAATAATCGCGGAAGCCCTGGTATTCGCTGATGTCCTCCGGGAACAGCAGCGCGCACAACAGGTAAAGCAGCACGCTGTACAGGATCAGGAACAGGTAGATCAGGAAGTTCCACTGCGTGATGCTGCCGAGTTCGAACTCGAACCACCAGAAATGCACCAGGTACAGGAACATCGACAGCACCCACAACAAGTGCACCCACCACACGCCCTCGCGGTCCGGGTGTTCGACCAGGCGCGCCGCGCCACGCAGCAGGTGCGTCAGCGCCAGGCCGATGATGATGCCGATGACGATGCGGATGTGGGTATAGATGTCCATGCTGCGCGTTTTCGATGGGGATTCCGCCGTGGAAAGACGTCACAATGAGCGCGTGCGTCCGCCATCCACCGGCAGGTTGATGCCGGTGATGTAGCCCGCGGCCGGCGACGCGAGGAATCCGACGGCGGCGGCGATTTCCTCCGGTTCGGCGAAACGCCGCATCGGGACTTCCGCTTCCATCGCGCGCTGCATCTCGTCCACGCTGTGGCCGGTCTTCTGCGCGCGGGTGGCGACGATCTGCTCGATGCGCGGCGTGCGGGTGGAACCGGGCAGCACGTTGTTGACGGTGATGCCGAAGGGCGCAAGTTCCGTCGCCAGGGTCTTGGCCCAGCTCGCCACTGCCCAGCGCGTGGTGTTGGATACGCCGAGGCCCGCGATGGGTTCCTTCACCGAGGTCGAAATGATGTTGATGATGCGGCCATAGCCCACCGCGCGCATGCCGGGCGTCACCGTTTCCGCCAGCACGTGGTTGGCCAGCAGGTGCTTGCGGTAGGCGTCGAGGAATGCGTCGACCGGCGCACCCGCGACCGGCCCCGGAGGCGGGCCGCCGGAATTGTTGACCAGGACGTGCACCGGCGCGCCGGAAACCAGCGCTTCCACCTGCGCGCGCAGCCCCGCGGTGTCGCCGCTGTCGGCCGCGAGGAAACCGTGCTTCTGCGAAACATGCGTGCGCGGCAGTTCCGCCACCAGCGCGCGCAATGCTTCCTCGCGGCGCGCCAGCAGCGTGACGTTGGCGCCGAGCGCGGCCAGTTCGATGGCGCAGGCGCGGCCTATGCCTTGCGAGGCGCCGCAGACGAGCGCGTGGCGGCCGGAGAGATCGAGATCCATGTCCTTTTTCCTCAGTACAGCATGTTCGTCAAGGCAGCATGTCGGCGATCGATTGCCGCCATTGCGGCAGCAGCCCGGCGCTCTTCTTCGGCTTGCCGCACAGGCCGTTCTTCACCGCACCTTCGTATTCCGGCGTCAGCAGGCCGAAACTGAGGCCGCCATCCGGGCCGTGCGGGATGGAGAAATTGCCGCGGCTCGCGGGATCCGGCGCCACGTCGGCGGAGAAGCCGGCCGGCGACTGTTCCCAGTAAGTGGTCGCTTTCAATTGGTCGGGCGAGGCCGTGATCACGAGGTATTTCGCGCGCTTGTCATCGACCGTGAAACTGCCGAATGCGCCGGACAGCGCGGGGCGCCAGCCGAGGTACTCGCAAAGTTTAAGGTCTTCGCTGCGCAGCGGCTTGAAGTGCGCATCCAGCAGCGTGATCGTGGGCGCGAACAGATAGCTGGATTGCAGGTGCCGGGCGGAGGGCTGCGCCTTGAACAGCACGCGGTAAGACTGCTTGTACGCCGGCAGCACGAAGCTGAGGAAGTGCGTGCGCTGGCCGTCGAGGTCGGCGGCGGGGCTGAAGCGGTTGAACACGAAATCCTCGGGCTCGGCCGGCAGCATGCGGTGGTAGGGCAGCTCCGGCCAGCCATGGCAGCACGGCGTCATCGCCTGCAATTGTTTCAGCGCGTCGTCGCGCGAAGGCGGCGGCGGCGCGGACAGCGAGGGAAACCCCGGCAGGGTCACGGGCGTGAGCGGCACTTTCACCGCGTGCGTGCAGGCGGCGAGCAGGAACGGCGACAACGCCGCGCAGAAGCAGCGAAGCGCGCGCCGTTGCATCGGCTCAGAACTCGGCATGTCCCGGCGCGCGTGGGTAGGGAATCGCGTCGCGGATGTTGGACAGTCCGCACACGTAAACGAGCAAGCGTTCGAAGCCGAGGCCGAAGCCGGCGTGCGGCACGGTGCCGTAACGGCGCAGGTCGCGGTACCACCGGTAATGCGCGGGATCGAGGCCGAACTGCACCATGCGGCGATCGAGGTAGTCGAGGCGCTCCTCGCGTTGCGAGCCGCCGATGATCTCGCCGATGCCGGGCGCCAGCACGTCCATCGCCGCGACGGTCTTTTCGTCGTCGTTGAGGCGCATGTAGAAGGCCTTGATCTTCTCCGGGTAGTTCATCACCACGACCGGCCGGCCGACGTGTTGTTCCGCCAGATAGCGCTCGTGCTCGGTTTGCAGGTCCACGCCCCATTCCACCGGGAACTCGAACTTCTGCTTCGAATGCTTCAGGATGTCGATGGCGGTGGTGTAGTCGATGCGTTCGAACGGCGCGGCGATGAACTTCTCCAGCCGCGTGATCGCGTCCGGCTGCACGCGCTGCGCGAAGAACGCCATGTCGTCGGCACGCTCGTCCAGCACGGCCTTGAAGATCGCCTTCAGGAATTTTTCCGCGCAATCGGCGTCGTCGTTCAAATCCGCGAATGCGATCTCCGGTTCGATCATCCAGAATTCGGCCAGGTGCCGTGGCGTGTTGGAATTCTCGGCGCGGAAAGTCGGGCCGAAGGTGTAGACCTTCGACAACGCGAGGCAATAAGCCTCGACATTGAGCTGGCCGGAGACGGTGAGAAAGGCTTCGCGCGCGAAGAAATCCTTGCGGAAATCGATGCCGCCCTTGTCGTCGCGCGGCAGGTTGGCGAGGTCCAGCGTGGATACGCGGAACATGTCGCCCGCGCCTTCGGCGTCTGACGTCGTGATGATGGGCGTGTTGACCCAGAAGAAGCCCTCGTCGGTGAGATGACGATGGATCGCCGTCATCATCGTGTGGCGCACGCGCGAGATCGCGCCGAACAGATTGGTGCGCGGGCGCAGGTGCGCCACTTCGCGCAGGAATTCCGGCGAGTGCTGTTTCGGCTGGATCGGATAGGTTTCCGGATCGTCCACGAAGCCGGGCACATCGATCGCATCGGCCTGCAGTTCGAAGGCCTGCCCCTTGCCCTGCGACGGCACCAGCGTGCCGCGCGCGACGATGGCGCAACCGGCGGTCAGCTTCTGCACATCGCTCGCGTAATTGGGCAGCGTTGCGGGCGCGACGACCTGCAGGGTTTCGAAGCAGGAGCCGTCGCTGAGATTGACGAAGGACAGCCCGGCCTTGGAATCGCGGCGCGTGCGCACCCAGCCGCGCACCTCGACCGGCACGCCCGCGCCGACGCCCGCCAGCGCCTGCCTGACCGTGATGATCCTGCCGTCGGCCATCTTGAAACCCCGTCGCTGCGCGCGCATTTGCAGTGGATCGGCGATGATAGCGAAGCGCTGCACCGACTGCAGTAGAATCGCGTCATGTCCATCGAACTCACTTCCGCCGCCGCCGCGCGCATGCGCGATTACCTCGCGAAACATCCACAGGCTGCGGGCGTGCGCTTCGGCATCCGGAAGACCGGCTGCTCCGGCTTCGGCTACACGGTCGATCTGGCCGATGCCGTCGCCGCGGAAGACCGCGTGTTCGACCTGGACGGCGTGCGCGTGGTGGTCGACGCGAAGAGCCTGCCGTTCGTGGAGGGCACCCGCATCGATTTCGCGCGCGAAGGCCTGAACGCGGCCTTCGTGTTCCACAACCCCAACGCTACCGGCGAATGCGGTTGCGGCGAAAGCTTCACCGTCGCCGCGCCGGCCGGCTGAGCTTTCCCGCCCGCGATTCAACGGCTTGCGTCTTGCGACGCGGCCCCGTAAAATTTCCGGTTCCGTGCCCGTCAAGGCGCGACCCTTGCCTCACCGTCGGCTTCCGACGGGAGGCTGCCTGCCGCGGCACGTGCCGCGGCGACACCCGAGAGGAAAAACGCAATGCGTCATTATGAAGTCGTGTTCCTGGTCCATCCGGACCAGAGCGAGCAGGTGCCCGGCATGCTCGAGCGCTACAAGGCGCTGGTCGAGGCCGATGGCGGCAAGATCCATCGCATCGAGGACTGGGGTCGCCGCCAGCTCGCGTATCCGATCCAGCACCTCGCCAAGGCCCATTACGCGATGTTGAACATCGAGTGCGGCGCCAAGGCGCTCGAGGAACTGGTGTCCGGTTTCCGTTTCAACGACGCGGTGCTGCGCCATCTGGTGATGAAGATGGATGCGGCCGAGACCGAGCCTTCGCCGATCATGAAGTCCAAGGACAAGGACGAGAAGTCGCCGCGCCGCCGCGACGATGAAGGCTTCGGCGGCGACAGCTTCGCCGATCGCGAAGAAGCCGCGTGAAAAAGCCATCGACGAATCGGAGAGCACCCATGTCCAAATTCTTCCGCCGCAAGAAATTCTGCCGCTTCACCGCCGAAGGCGTGAAGCAGATCGACTACAAGGACCTCAACGTCCTGCGCCAGTACATCACCGAGACCGGCAAGATCGTGCCCAGCCGCATCACCGGCACCAAGGCGCGCTACCAGCGCCAGCTTTCCGTCGCGGTGCAGCGCGCGCGCTTCCTGGCGCTGTTGCCGTATAGCGACAACCATTTTGTTTGACGCTTCAAGCAGAGTGGGTTGAAAGCGCAGTAGTTTTCAGTCCACTCGAATTCGGACAACCACAAAGGTTGCGTCGGTATGTCGGCGCTAACGAATCGGAGACAACGATGGAACTGGTACTGCTGGAAAAAGTGAAGAACCTCGGCGGCCTCGGCGACAAGGTCAAGGTCAAGCCGGGCTATGGCCGCAACTACCTGGTGCCGAACGGCAAGGCCGTGCCGGCCACCGCGGCCAACGTCGCGGAGTTCGAGAAGCGCCGCGCCGAATACGAGGCCAAGTCCAACGAGCTGCTGTCCGCCGCCCAGGCGCGCGCGACCAAGTTCGAGGGCGCGGAGGCCACGATCAAGGCCAATGCCAGCCCGGAAGGCAAGCTCTACGGCTCGGTCGGCCCCCGAGAAATCGCGGAAGCCTTCATCGCGCAGGGCCTGGAACTGGAGAAGAGCGAAGTGATCCTGGGCGAAGGCCCGCTGCGCAACCTCGGCGAATACGACGTGCACATCGCGCTGCACGCGGACGTGCAGGGCACGGTCAAGGTCAAGGTGATCGCGGAAGAGTGATCGCGCTTCACCGGTCATCTCGCGTGAAATCGAACGGGCGCCTCGCGGCGCCCGTTTTGTTTGAGCTGTCATTTCCGAGCAGGCCGGACAAATTCGTCTGGAACAAATTTGAACGACCGAACGAAGGGCAAAGTCCATGAAAGGACTTTGTAATCCAGTGGCTTTGCTCTTGTTCGTCATGCCGGCGCAGGCCGGACAAATTCGTCTGGAACAAATTTGAACGACCGAACGAAGGGCAAAGTCCATGAAAGGACTTTGTAATCCAGTGGCTTTGCTCTTGTTCGTCATGCCGGCGCAGGCCGGCATCCAGTGGCGATCACATCGCAAGAAAGCCGGGTTCCGCTCGCTGCCGCGAGCGGGTGACTTTCGTTTCGGCGAAAGTCACCAAAGCCATTGCGCGCGGGCATGACGATTTCGACAACTTCCTGTTGCCGAAACTACCCTGCGCTTCTCGCCGCTCGCGCGCCGGCGCGAACTCGCACCTCCCTGTGCTCGAACATGCGCGCCTTTCCCGCGCGATCGGCTGCGATGCTCGGCGTCATGCACGGCGCTGGCAAAGCTCACTTCGTTGACGGCCATCCATGGCCTGCGTTGCGAACAACCCCACCCCGGACACTGATCTGACCCAGGGCCGAAGCACGGATGACCGTTTGGCCGTTGGACAGAAATGTTTGGACAATTCCGCAAAATCGCGCGAGCACCCAAATAATTTTGCTCTGCGGCTTTGTTCAACCAAAATAGCGCACGCTGCTGATCAAGGCGATTAGCGGACGTACTAAGCGTTTGGTACGCCCTGAACTGAGATTCCACATCTCCGTTCTCAGCTCCAATTAATGCCCAGCGTTCTGCTTTCTTCGGGGATCGGGCCGCGATACACATCCAGTAAAAATTGACTAGCTTATTCGCTGAATCGCGAGAGCCTGCCATTGCTTCCGCGGTGTACTTTGCTACTTCGGATTTGCTAAGGCAGTAACTCTCTGAGGCTAATATGATCTGGTTCTTCGCGTTCTCTGCACAAGCTGCCACGTGACAAGCTTCGCCTGCAAGCAAAAGAAGTAGACAGAACGCGAAGCGCATTGTTGTGGCACCTAACTACAAATAGGCCCAGATCCGGGCCGTTGCGCGTGATATTCAGCCTCGTTGCGGGTACTGTCAAATCGAATAGGCAGGCCATGGATGGCCGTCGGTGAGCGAGCTTTCCTGCACTGTACGCGATGCCGAAGCGACGATGCCGAGCGCGCGAGCAAGGCGCGACTGTTCGAGCGCAAGGATGCGCGAGTTCGCGCCGGCGCGCGCGAGGCAAGGAGCAAGGGCAGTCGAGCCGACACGATGTCGGCGAGACCATCGTGTCCAGCGCGAATGGCTTTGGCTACTTTCCCCGAAAGGAAAGTAGCCCGCTCGCGGCAGCGAGCGGAACTCAGCTTTCTTGCGATGTGATCGCCACTGGATGCCGGCCTTCGCCGGCATGACGACAATGCAAAGCATCCGTCCATGAAGATGAAAACCGTCACCCGATACAAGTCACAGGATGTCCACAGACTTGCCGTATCGGAAGATGAGACGCGCCCGCGTATGATTCAACGTTGACGAGAGTAGGGGGATCCCTGACGCCGTGAGCGCCGTCCTGCCTGATCGCAAACCGCCCGCGCGTGTGGACGCGTTGCGGGTGCCGCCGCATTCCATCGAGGCCGAGCAGTCCGTGCTGGGCGGCCTGATGCTGTTGCAGGAAGCCTGGGACAAGGTCGCCGGGCGCGTGTACGAGGGCGATTTCTATCGCCGCGAACACCAGCTGATCTTCCGCGCGATCGGGGACCTGTGCATGCGTGCGCAGCCCTGCGATGCGGTGACGCTGGGCGAATGGTTCGAGCGCAACGGCTTGTCCGACGGCGTCGGCGGCGCGGCCTATCTGGTGGAACTGGCCAACGCCACGCCGAGCGCGGCCAATATCGCCGCCTATGCCGACATCGTGCGCGACAAGTCGGTGCTGCGCCAGTTGATCGAAGCCGGCACCGAGATCGCCGGCGACGGTTTCAACCCGGAAGGCCGCACCACGCCGGAAATCCTCGAAAACGCGGAACAGCGCGTGTTTCAGATCGCGCAGGCCGGCGCGCGCGGGCGCAACCAGTACGTGCCGATGCTGGATGCGGTGAAGGAAGCCTTCAAGCTGCTGCAGGACCGCTACGCCAACCGTGGCCAGATCACCGGCCTGCCGACCGGGTTCACCGATCTCGACAACCTCACCGCCGGCATGCAGGACGGCGATCTGGTGATCGTGGCCGGGCGCCCCTCGATGGGCAAGAGCGCGTTCGCGTTCAACGTCGCCGAAACCGTGGCACTGCGTGCCAGGAAACCGGTGCTGGTCTTCTCCATGGAAATGTCGGCCTCGCAGATCGCGTTCCGTTTGATCTCCTCGCTCGGCCGCATCAACCAGCAGCATCTGCGCACCGGCGACCTCGCGGAGGAGGACTGGCCGCGCGTCACCCAGGCCACCACGCTGCTGTCGGATTCCAAGATCTTCATCGACGACACGCCCGCGCTGTCGCCGATCGAGTTGCGTTCGCGCGCGCGTCGGATGATGCGCGAGCACGGGCTGGGCATGATCGTGGTGGATTACCTGCAACTGATGCAGGTGCCCGGAAACAAGGAGAACCGCGCCACCGAAATTTCGGAAATCTCGCGCAACCTGAAGGCCCTTGCCAAGGAACTGAAGGTGCCGGTGATCGCGCTGTCGCAGTTGAACCGCGCGCTGGAGCAACGCACCGACAAGCGACCGGTAATGAGCGACTTGCGCGAATCCGGCGCGATCGAGCAGGACGCGGACCTGATCCTCTTCATCTACCGCGAAGAGGTGTACGACAAGGAAACCGCCAACAAGGGCATCGCCGAGATCATCATCGGCAAGCAGCGCAACGGCCCGATCGACACGGTCAAGCTGACCTTCCTCGGCCAGTACACCAAGTTCGAGAATTACGCGCCGGAGTCCTACGTCGGGCGCCTGGAATAAGGAAGACGCTCGATGGCGCGCTCCGCCACCGCCACCATCCATCTCGATGCCTTGCGCGACAACCTGGCGCGCGTGCGCGTGCAGGCGCAGGGCGCGAAAATCATGGCGGTGGTCAAGGCCGATGCCTATGGCCACGGCCTCGAACGCTGCGCGCGTGCCTTGAGCGGCGCGGATGCGTTCGGTGTCGCGTCGATCGCCGATGGCTTGCGCCTGCGCGCGGCGGGGCATCGCCAGCGCATCGTGGTGCTGTCCGGACCGGACGCGGCGAGCGACCTCGCCGAGATGCGCCGGCTGCAACTGGAAGCGGTGATCCATCACGACTCGCAACTGGACATGCTCGCGGCCGAGCGCGGCGCGCCGCGCCTGCGGGTATGGCTGAAACTGGACACCGGCATGCATCGGCTGGGCTTTCCCGTCGAACACGCCATCGAATTGTTCGAACGATTGCGTGCGATGCCGGCGGTGGATCCCGGCATCGTGCTGATGACGCACTTTGCTTCGTCCGAGGATTTCGACAACGATTTCACCGCGCTGCAGACGCAACGATTCCTCGACTCGACCCGCGATCTGTCATGCGAACGATCGCTGTGCAATTCCGCCGGCGTGCTGGGCTGGCCGGCCGCGCGCGGCGACTGGGCGCGCGTTGGCGGTTTGCTGTATGGCTTGTCCGTTGCCGAAGGCAAGACCGGCGCCGACTTCGGCTTCGCGCCCGCGATGACGCTGACCACGCGCCTGATCGCGATCCATCGCATCGCGCGCGGCGAACGCATCGGTTACGGCTCGCTCTACGAATGCCCCGAAGACATGGACATCGGCGTGGCCGCGATCGGCTACGGCGACGGTTATCCGCGCAGCGCGCGTTCCGGCACGCCGGTGCGGGTCGGCGATGCGGCCGCCGCCGTGATCGGCCGTGTGTCGATGGATTTGCTGACGCTGGATTTGCGCAGCGCGCCCGATGCCAAGGTGGGCGATGTCGTGACGCTGTGGGGTCCGCAACTTCCGGTCGAAGTGATCGCGCAACACGCCGGCACCATCTCTTACGAACTCACCTGCGGCGTCACCCGCCGTGTGCTGTTCACGGAGGACGGCACCTGATGGCCAAGGCAAAGACCGCTTATGTCTGCAGCGATTGCGGCGCCGAATATCCGAAGTGGCAAGGGCAGTGCGACGCATGCGGGCAATGGAACACGCTGAGCGCGTTCGTGGTGGAACCCGCGAAAGAGGCGGGTGTCGCGGTACGTCGCGTCGGTTATGCGGGCACCGAAGCCTCGCGCGTGCAGCCGTTGGTGGGTGTTGCGGGCGAGGTCGAACAACGACACCTGATCCGGATCGGTGAACTCGATCGTGTGCTGGGTGGCGGGTTGGTGGAAGGTTCGGTGGTGCTGGTGGGTGGCGATCCGGGCATCGGCAAGTCGACGTTGCTGTTGCAGACCTTGGCCGCGCTGGGCGAACGCCTGCCGGGACTGTACGTCAGTGGCGAGGAATCGCTGGCGCAGATCGCCGCACGTGGGCATCGGCTGGGACTCGAACTCGGCCCGCTGCGCGCGCTGGCGGAAACCTGCGTCGAACGCATCCTAGAACATGCGCAACATGAGAAACCGCGCGTGCTGGTGGTCGATTCCATCCAGACGATTTGGACGGAAACGCTGCCAGCGGCGCCGGGCTCGGTCTCGCAGGTGCGCGAATCGGCCGCGCGCCTGACGCGCTTCGCCAAGCAGACCGGCACGTCGGTGTTCCTGGTCGGACACGTCACCAAGGAAGGCGGCATTGCGGGGCCGCGCGTGCTGGAGCACATGGTCGACGCGGTGCTGTACTTCGAGGGCGAAGTCGGTTCGCGTTTCCGCGTGCTGCGCGCGTTCAAGAACCGCTTCGGCGCGGTCAACGAACTCGGCGTGTTCGCGATGGGCGACAAGGGCCTGCGCGAAGTGCCGAATCCGTCCGCGATTTTCCTGTCATCGCAGCAAGGCGCGACGCCGGGCAGCGCGGTGATGGTGACCCGCGAGGGCACGCGCCCGTTGCTGGTCGAAGTGCAGGCGCTGGTCGACCAGTCGAATCTCGGCAATCCGCGCCGCGTCACGCTGGGGCTGGAACAGAATCGCCTGGCGATGCTGTTGGCCGTGTTGCATCGCCACGGTGGCGCGGCGGTGTTCGACCAGGACGTGTTCGTCAACGTGGTCGGCGGCATCCGCGTGCAGGAACCCGCGGCGGACCTGCCGGTGCTGCTGGCGGTGCTGTCGAGCTTCCGCGATCGCGCGTTGCCGGAAAAAACCGTGGCCTTCGGCGAAGTCGGCTTGTCCGGCGAAGTGCGCCCGGTGCCGAACGGCGAGGAGCGTTTGAAAGAGGCCGCGCATCATGGCTTTCGTCGCGCGATCGTGCCGCAGGCGAATGCGCCGAAGAAATCCGCGCGCATCGGGGACCTGGAAATCATGGGCGTGGAGCGCTTGCGCGAAGCGATCGACGCGGCGGGTGGTTGATCCCCGTCAGGCTCCGGACAGGACGAGCGCGAAATCGGTCTGGTAGAACTTGAACGTCGTTTCCGCGCCGGCGGGATCGCCGGTGATCGTGCGGTAGCGATCCAGCACGTCGTCGACGAAGGGCGTGCGGTCGGTTTCCGGCAAACGTTGCGTCCAGGCCACCAGCCCGACCGCGCAGAACGCATGGAACGCGGTGCGTAATTCGAAATCCCAGGTTTCGTCGCGTGTCTGCACGCGCGTTGCGCGCAAGCCGTTGCGCTCCGCCGCGGCGATGTATTGCTCCGGCGTCAGCCGCAGGTACGGGTCGCCGAAACCGGCGAAGTATTCCCTCCAGCGCGACGATTGCCGCGCCTCCTCCACGACGCTTTCCAGGCTCTGGCGCGATCCCGCCGTCACCATCCGCAGTTGCGCGCGGCCTCCGGCCTTCAATGCGGCGCGTATCGAATGCAAGGCCGGATCCGGGTCGGGTATCCAGTGCAACGCGTTGAAGGACACGACGAGGTCGAACGCATCGGTGAACGCCAGCGCGCGCGCGTCGGCCACCTCGAAGCGCAGGTTGGCCTGGTTTCCATTGCCGAAGTGCGAAGACGCGAATGCGATCATGTCGCGCGAGGGGTCGACGCCGAGCACTTCGCCGCGCGGGACGCGTGCAGCGATCAACGCGGTGATCTTGCCCTCGCCGCAGCCGAGGTCGAGCACGTGCTCGTCGCCGCGCAAGGCCAGCAGCGGCATGACCTGCGCGGCCATCGCCTTCTGCAGGCCCGACATCTTCGCGTACGCGGTTGCGTCCCATTCGGTCATGTGCGGTACCCCACCGTGATGTGCCGCGAGCATACGCCGTTGTCGGCGCTGTCGGTCGGTCGCGTAGCCCGGATGCAGGAGTTCAGCGGTGCGATCGGGAACCACGAATCAGCAGGTCCCCGGATTCCGCTTCGCTGCATCCGGGCTACGGTGTTGCTTCGAGCCCGCGCAATTCGGCGCCATCGGGCGTCACACGCAACACCGAACCCTGTTCGTACCAGTCGCCCAGCACGATGCGTCGCGCGGGTTTGCCGTTCAGCGCGAAGTCGTGGACCGCGGGACGATGGGTGTGGCCGTGGATCATGCGCGTGACGCCGGCTTGGCGCAGCGCGCTTTCCACGGCGTGCGGATTGACGTCCATGATCGCCACGTCGGTTTGCGACGTGTGCGCGCGGCTGGCGTCGCGGGCCTGTGCCGCGAACGCGCGGCGTTCGGCCAGCGGGCGCGCGAGGAAAGCGGCCTGCCACGCGGGATCGCGCACCTGCTCGCGGAATGCCACGTATGCCGCGTCGTCGGTGCACAGCACGTCGCCGTGCAGGATCAGCGTCGGCGTGCCGTACAGGTCGACGACGGCGCCATCTTCCAGCAGGTCCATGCCGCAGCGGTGCGCGTAACCTTCGCCCAACAGGAAATCGCGGTTGCCCGCGATGAAATGCACCGGCACGCCGGCATCGGCGACGCCGTGCAATGCCTGCGCGACACGCGCGTTCAACGCCGCGTCGTCATCGTCGCCGATGTAGGCCTCGAACAGGTCGCCCAGGACGTACAGCGCGTCGGCGCTGCCTGCCTCGCCGGCGCAGAAACGCTCGAAGTCTTCGACGATGTGCGGGCGCGCGTCGTCGAGGTGCAGGTCGGAAATGAAGAACGTCGCCACGTGTCAGTGCTGCGCGGGCTTGGCCGTTTCCGGTTTGGCGGTCTTCTTGTTCTTCTTCGCGGGCGGCGGCGACACCGGGATCTGCCCGGCGGTGGGCGACACCGGCTCCGCCGCGGGCGTGGCCGCGTCGCCGGTGAGCGTGACGCCTTCGATCACCGGCAGCGGACGCGGCACGTCGCCGATGAAGGGGCCTTGCGGGCCAGTCGGCAAGTTGTCGATCTTGTCGACCACGTCTATGCCGGAGACTACCTTGCCGAACACCGCGTAGCCCCAGGTCATGCCGTTCTGGTTGCCGACGTAATCGAGGCGCGGGTTGTCCACGATGTTGAAGAAGAACTGCGCGGTCGCGGAATCCGGATCGGGGCCACGCGCAGCGGAGACCGTGCCGCGCAGGTTCGACAATCCGTTGTTGGCTTCGTCCGGAATCGGCGGTTGCGTGCGCTTGGGCGTCAACTGGCGCGTGTACAGGCCGCCTTGCACCAGGAAACCGGGAATCGCGCGATGGAACACGGTGCCTTCGTAGAAACCGTTCTTCACGTACTGCAGGAAATTCGCGACGGTCTTCGGCGCCTTGTCCGGAAACAGCTCGATCACGATGTCGCCCATCGAGGTGTGCAGCTTCACTTGCGGATGCGCGACCGCCGCCGCCGCGGTCGTGGCTGCGGAAGCCGGGGTACTTTGTGCCACGGCCGTCGCCGAAACGCATGCCAGTACCGTTGCGAAGATCGCGCACAGCAGTCGGAAAGAAGGAGATGATTTCGTCATGGCGGCAGGAGACGGGCGGCGAGGCGCCACATGATACGCACGCCCGTCTGAACGTGCAGGCACGGCGGCATCAGGCGCGCGCCAGCACCAGGCGGACACCGAGCGCCTGCAGCGAATCGCGTTCGGCCTGCAGATCGGCGAGCGTGAGCGGGTGCGAGCGCCACCATCCGCGCGGTAGCACCAGTCTGATCGTGTTCGCGCCCGCCTCGATCCGTCGCGGTTTCGGCGTGTCGGTCGCGCGCGCGCGGCACAACAACACCGCCAGTCGCAGCAGGGCGGTCACGCGCGCGGCGGGCTCGCGCAGGCGCGCGGGCAATTCCGCGAACAGGGCGAGGGCGGGCTTGCGGCGATGGTTCTCCACCACGGCCGCCAGCACCTGCTGCTGCTCGCGACTGAACCCCGCGAGATCGGAATGCCTGAGGATGTAGCCGGCGTGGCGATGGTGCTGGCTGTGCGCGATCGACAATCCGATCTCGTGCACGCGCGCAGCCCACGACAACACGTCGCGTGCGTTTTCATCCAGGGCCCATTTCTGCCGCACCGCCTGGAACAACTGGTCGGCGATGCCGGCCACGCGGGCGGCCTGCGCGCCTTCCGCGCCATAACGGCGCGCCAGCGCCAGCACACTGGCGGCGCGCGGATCGCGGCCCGCGGCGCGGCCGATGAGGTCCCACAGCAGGCCCTCGCGCATGGAACTGTCGCTGGCGTCCAGCCGCTCGATGCCGAGTGCGGCGAACGCGGCCTGCACGATCACGATGCCGCCGGCGACGATCGGCGCGCGTTCCCTGGACAAGCCGGGCAAGGCGTTTTCGCGCGCCGCGCCGGCGCGGATCAGCAGCTCGCGCATCACCGCGAGCGCGTCGACGGTGAGGCCGCGCGCGCCGTCGTCGATTTCGCGCGCGATCGCCGCCAGCGCCTTGATCGTGCCGGACGCGCCCCAGGCTTCGTGCCATCCGGCCTTGCGGTATTCCGCCGCGAACTGCTGCAGCTGCACGCCGATCTCGTCGATCGCGTGCTGCCAGCGGCGACGCGTGATGCGCCCGTTCGGGAAAAAGCGCAGCGTCGAGGCCACGCAACCGATCTGCACGCTTTCCGTCAGTCTCGGTTCCAAGCCGCGGCCGATGATGAATTCGGTGCTGCCGCCGCCGACGTCGATCACCAACCGGTTGCTGCGCGAGGAAGGCAGCGCGTGCGAGACGCCCTGCCAGATCAGGCGCGCTTCCTCTCGCCCGCTGACGACTTCGATGGTATGGCCGAGCGCGCGTTCAGCCAGACGCAGGAAGGCTTGCGGCGCGCGCAAGCGCCGCACGGTATTGGTGGCGACCGCGCGCACGCGTTCCGGCGGCAATCCGGCGAGGCGCTGGCCGAAACGTGCGAGACAATTCAATGCGAGCGCGCGGTGCGCCGGATCCAGCGTGCCGTCGGCGCGCAGGCCGGCGGCGAGGCGCACGCTTTCGCGCAGGCGGTCGATCAGGCGCGGTGCGCCTTGCTCGTAGCGCGCGACCACCATGTGGAAACTGTTGGACCCCAGGTCCACGGCGGCGAGCAGGTCGCCGTCGCGCAGGGACGTGGTGCATGCGGGCACACTGTTCTCCTTGTGCGCGTCTCCTTGTGCGCGGCGGACGGATGATGGCACGCGCGGCGCGGCGGCGCAGCCCGCGCCCGATGCCGCCGTCAGCCGGCGTAGCGCTCCAGCAAAGCCGTTTGCGCGGAATGCGGCGGCGCGTCGCCCGGCGTGGCGCGGCAGTATTGCCCTTCCGAATCCAGCAACCACGCCTGCACGTTGTCGTCGAGGTAGTTCTGCAACGCCTCGTCGTACACGCGCGCGGCGAGTTGCCTGTCGCGGATCGGGAAGCAGGTTTCCACGCGCCGCATCAGGTTGCGTTCCATCCAGTCCGCCGAGGAGCAATAGATCACCGGATCGCCGCCGTTGGCGAACCAGTGCACGCGGCTGTGTTCGAGGAATCGCCCGAGGATCGAGCGCACGCGGATGCGTTCCGACACACCAGGAATGCCCGGCCGCAGGATGCAGGAGCCGCGCACGATCAGGTCGATTTCCACGCCCGCGCATGACGCGCGGTAAAGCGCTTCGATCAGGCTCGGTTCGATCAGCGCGTTCATGCGCGCGATGATCTTCGCGGGACGGCCCGCACGCGCGTGTCCGATCTCGCGATCGATGAAAGCCAGCAACGCACGGTGCAGGCTGAAGGGCGATTGCAGCAGTTGCTTGAGCTCGATCACCGGGCCCAGGCTGCACAATTGCTGGAACACCTTGTTGACGTCCTCGCCGATGTCCGGATCGGCGGTCATCAGGCCGAGGTCGGTGTAGAGACGGCTGGTGACCTGGTGATAGTTGCCGGTGGACAGGTGCGCATAGCGGCGCAGCGCGCCGTTTTCGCGGCGCACGATCAGCAGCATCTTGGCGTGTGTCTTGTAGCCGACCACGCCGTACACCACCTGCACGCCGGCCTCCTGCAGGCGGTTGGCGAGGCGGATGTTGGCCTCCTCGTCGAAGCGCGCGCGCAGTTCCACCACGGTCGTGACTTCCTTGCCTGCGCGCGCGGCGTCGATCAGGCAACCTATCAGCGGCGAATCCTCTCCGACCCGATAGAGCGTCTGCTTGATCGCCAGCACGTCCGGATCGACGCTGGCCTGGCGCAGCAGTTCCATCACCGGCGCGAACGACTCGTACGGATGGTGCAGCAGCAGGTCGCGCTGCGAGATGACGTCGAAAAGATTCGCGCCCGTGGTCAATGCCGCCGGCATGCGCGGCGTGAACGCGGGGTATTTCAGATCGGGGCGATCGACGATGTCGTAGACGGCCGTGACACGGTGCAGGTTGACCGGACCGTCGCACAAGTAGACATCGGAATCCTTCAGCGCGAAGTTGGCCAGCAGCATCTCGCGCAGCTGCGGAGTGCAGTTGGTGTCCAGCTCCAGCCGCACCGCTTCCGCGTAACCGCGGTCGACGAGTTCTTCGCTGAGCACGCGCACGAGACTCTTGGTTTCATCCTCGTCCAGTTCCAGTTCCGAATCGCGGGTGACGCGGAACTGGTAAGCCGCGCGCGTCTTCAATCCCGGAAACATCGCGTCGGCGAAGTGCTGCAGCAGCGAGGCGAGGAACACGAAGTGGTACGGCGCCTCGGCCATATCCCTGGGCATGCGGATGATGCGCGGCAGCGAGCGCGGCGCGCGCACCACGGCGATGTTGCCTTCGCGGCCGAATGCGTCCTTGCCCTGCAGCACCACCGCGACGTTGAGGCTCTTGTTGAGGATGCGCGGGAACGGGTGCGCGGAATCCAGCCCCAGCGGTGACAGCACCGGCAGGATCTCGCGCAGGAAATACTCGCGCGCCCAGCGTTTCTGCGCCGGCGTCCAGTCCCCGGGATCGCTGAAGCGGATACCCTCCGCGGCGAACGCGGGCTGCAGTTCCTCGTTCCATGTTTCGTACTGCGCGCTCACCAGCGCCGTGGCGCGCTCACGCAACGTGGCGAGCAGGGCGCCGAGCGGCACGCTGTCGGGGCCGGGTCGTCCGTCGCCGTACAGCAGCAACTGGCGCAGGCTGGCGACGCGGACCTCGAAGAACTCGTCGAGGTTGCGCACCGAGATGCACAGGAAGCGCAGCCGTTCCAGCAGCGGCACCGCGGGATCGCGCGCTTGCGCCAGCACGCGGAAATTGAATTCCAGCGCCGACATGTCGCGATTGAGGTAGAGCTCCGGGCACCGGAAGTCGGGCGTTTCCGCCGCCGCTGCGGTGGCGGCCTCGGGCGAAGCGTCGGGGGTGGCGATCGCTTCATTCATCGTCGCCTTCCTTGCCGACCGGCAGCACGCGCTCCGGCGCGAACACGCAGGCGAAGGTGGAACCGCGTCCCGGTTCGCTCTCCACTTCGAAGCGTGCCTGGTGCAGGGCGAGCACGTGTTTGACGATCGACAGGCCGAGGCCGGTGCCGCCGGTTTCGCGCGAGCGGCTGGAGGAGACGCGGTAGAAGCGCTCGGTAAGGCGCGGAATGTGTTGCGCGGGAATGCCGTAGCCGGTATCACTGACGCTGAAGCGCGCGCCGCCGTCGGGTTCGCGCTGCCAGCGGATCGTGATGCGCCCGCCGTCCGGCGTGTAGCGCACCGCGTTGCTGACGAGATTGGAAAACGCGCTGTGCAGGTCCCTGGGCGAACCATAGAGGTCGCAGGCTGCTTCGTCGCGCAATTCGACGGCGTGATGTCCCTGGCTGAGCGCTTCCGCCTCCTTGCGCAACGTCGCCAGTTGCGGCCGCATCGCCACGTGTTCCTCCGGCAGGCGCTGCCGGGTTTCCAGGCGCGACAGGGTAAGCAGGTCCTCGACGATCTGGCCCATGCGCCGCGACTGCGCGCGCATTTCGTTGAGCACCGGCGCCAGCGCGGGCACTTCGTCGGGCTCCATCAATTCCAGGTAGCCGTGAATCACGGTCAGCGGCGTGCGCAATTCGTGCGAGACATTGGCGACGAAGTCGCGTCGCACCTGCTCCAGCCGCATCACCGTGCTGATGTCGCGCGCCAGCAGCAGGCGCTCGTCGTGCGCCAGCGGGATCATGGTGAAACTGAGGAAGGCGTTCGGATCGGTCGGCGCGGGCACTTCATTCAAGGGGTGGTCGCCGTTGCCCCGCAGCCATTCGCGGACCGGCTCGGAGGCGATGCGTTCCGCCAGCAGGGCGCCCCGGTCGTGCGGATGCACCAGCCCCAGCAGGCGTTCCGATGCATGGTTGAACCAGCGGACGCGGCCGTCGTTGTCGAGCAGCACCACCGCGTCGGGCAGCGCGGCGGCGGCGTCGCGCAGCGCGCGCGTCTGCTTCGCCAGCCGGCGTGCGCGTGTGAGCGTGCGCTCCTGTTGTTGCGGCGCCGCCGTGGCGGAGGCGGGAAGGGAAACAAGCATGTCGGGATCCTTGCGCTCGGGTAGGGCCATTGCTGACAGCAGGGCGGCGAGCGCGACGATTGCGACAACCATCCAGAAGTGACCGGTCGCCCAACCGAGCGCGGCTGCTGCCGCCAGCGCGACGACGATCAAGACTTTTTTCGCCGCGCCGCTGCCCAGGAGCATCAGGCTACCGTCAGATGTTTGCGGAAAAACGATAGCCGGCGCCGCGCACGGTCTGCACCAGCCCGTCCAGGCTGGCCGGTTGCAGGATCTGCCGCAGTCGCCGGATGTGAACGTCCACCGTGCGTTCCTCCACGTACACGCTGCCGCCCCAGATGTGGTCCAGCAGCTGGGCGCGCGAGTACACGCGGTCCGGGTGGGTGATGAAGAAATGCAGCAGGCGGTATTCGGTGGGGCCGACCTGCAGCGGTTCGCCGTGCGCATACACGCGGTGTGCCGGACCGTCCACTTTCAGGCCGCCGATCTCGATCACGCCGCTGCCGTCGTCGCCGTGCGCGCGCCGCAACACCGCGCGTATGCGAGCCAGCAGCTCGCGGGTGGAAAACGGCTTGACCACGTAGTCGTCCACGCCGGCCTCGAGGCCGTTGACGCGATCGATTTCCTCGCCGCGCGCGGTGAGCATGATGATGGGGATTTCGCGGGTGGTTTCCTCGCGCCGCAGCCTGCGCGCGAATTCCAGCCCGCTGGTGCCTGGCAGCATCCAGTCCAGCAGGATCAGGTCCGGGATCTTCTCCGCGATTTCGTGCTGGGCGATGCGCACGTCGCCGGCGTGCACCGGCGTCATGTCGGCGCGGCGCAGGGCGAAAGCGACCATGTCGCGGATCGAGGCTTCGTCTTCGACGATCAGGATGCGTTTGGACATGCGTTACCGTCGGGGGTCATGCAGATGACGCCGTCATTGCAACCCGCGCATGTTACGCCGCGATGACAGTTCGCGGTGCGGAATGTTTCATTTCTGCAAACAGGACGGTCCGGCGCAGGCGTGGAAGCCGAGCTGGCTGCCGTCATCGCCGTTGTTGGTCTTGTCGCCGGCCTGCGGCAGGTTGCGGCGTTGCATCTCGAGCGCGATCGGCGTGATCTGCGCGATGGTCGCCTCGATGCGCGCGCGCGAGTAGTAGTCCAGGTCCTTGCGTTGCGACAGCCGCTGCAACTGTCCCAGCGCGTCCTGCGGACGGCCGGCCAGGAAGGTCGCGTCCGCATAGGCCTCGCCGGCGCGCACGTCGTCGCCCGCGATGTGGCTGGCCTGTCCGTAGAGGCGATAAAGCGCCGGCTCGGAATTGTCGTCCAGCATCGGTTTCAGCAGGTTCTGCGCCAGCTTGGCATCGGCCGCCTTGCCGCTGGCCAGCAACGCCTGCGCGTAACCGGACACGATCGCGGAGTTGTTCGGCGACTGCGCGGACATCGCCATGTAGCGGCGCAATGCGTCGGCGCGATTGCCGGCTTGCAGTTCCGCATCCGCCAGCCCCAGTTGCAACGTGAGGCTGGAAGGCTGCGCCGCCAGCAATTGCGACATGATCTGCGCGGCCTTTGCCGCGTTGTTCGTGCGCTCAAGCGCCAGCGCGTAGCCATAGCGGTGTGCCGGCGTGTCGAACCCGTCGTGCCCCGAGTTGCGCGCGTAATAACTCGCCATGTCGTTGGGATCGGCGGCGGAAAGCACGCGGATGCGCTCGCGGATCAGCGCGTACTCGCCGCTGCGGTCGTCGCGGCGCGCCGGTTGCAACAACGTCGCGGTGTTCTTGACGAACGGCAACAGGCTCAGGCTGTCGGACGGCGCGGCGGCGAGCTGCGGCGTGTTCTGAGGCTGTTCCTCGAGCACGTGCGCGCGCGCCTTGGCTTCGGCGATGCGCTCACTGGTGACCGGGTGGGTCTGCAGGAACGGCGGCGCGTCGCCGGAATAATCGCCGCCGTCGCCGCCGCCGGGACGCAGCGTGTGTGCCATGCGGTCGAAGAAGGAAGCCATTGCATCCGGATCGAAGCCCGCCTTGGCCAGGGTGCCGATGCCCACGCGATCGGCTTCGGTTTCGTCCTTGCGGGTGAAGTCGATCTGTTCCTGCTGCATCAGCCCCATGCCGGTCGCGGCGATGCCGGCGCCCGAGCTGTCGCTGGAGCGGCCGGCTGCGATCAGGGCGCCGAGGGTGGCCAGCGCATACAACGGCGCCTTCTTCTTGGCATCCTCGAAGGCGCGTTCCAGATGGTGCTGGCTGATGTGCGCCAGTTCGTGCGCGATCACCGCCGCCAGTTCGTCTTCGCTGTTGGTGGTGGTGATCAGGCCGGAGTAGACGAAGATGTAGCCGCCCGGCGCCGCGAACGCATTGATCTCCGGATCGCGCAGCACGGTGAAGGTGTAATGCTGCGTCGGGTCGGCGCTGGCGGCCACGAGCCGGTACCCCAGGCTGTGGACGTAGGCGTCCACTTGCGGATCGTCCAGCACTTCGTCCATCGAGCGCAGTTCGCGCAACATGCTGGCGCCGTAGGCTTCCTCCTCCTCAGGCGAAATCAGGTTCGCCGCGGAACTTCCGAGGTTCGGCAGATTCACGTCCTGCTGTTGCGCGGGCGCGGGCAGAGCCAGCAACAGGCAGGAGAGGACGGGAAACAGGCGCGCGCGCATCGGGGCCGGGAAGAGCGGGTACTTCATGATTGCGACAACTTAGCGCGACGGAGGTTCCGGCGGTAGTGCGGGGAATCCGGCGTTCAGCATCTGCAGGATTTCGCGTGGCACTGGCCTGATACGATTTCGCGGGGATCGTTCTGGTGTGGCGTCGATGCCGGATATCGAAATTTATTCCAGCGGGTTTTGCGCTTACTGCGTGGCCGCCAAGAACCTGCTGAAGGCGAAGGGCCTGGACTGGCGCGAAAGCCGGATCGACCTCGATCCCGCCGCGCGCGAAGCGATGCTGGAGCGCAGCGGTGGCCGGCGCACGGTGCCGCAGATTTTCATCAATGGCACGCACGTCGGCGGTTTCGACGATCTCGCGCGTGCCGATCGCGACGGCAGCCTGGCGCGTCTGCTGGAGCAGGCGCCATAACGGTCGCCGCCGCAATCCGGGAGCATGGCATGAGCAAGATGTTCGCGGTGATCCGCGGCGACGGCATCGGTCCGGAAATCATGGCCGTCACCCTGCGCGTGCTGGATGCGCTGGACTGCGGCCTGTCCTGGGAGTTCGCCGAGGCGGGCAGCGCGGCGTTGGAACAATGCGGAGAATTGTTGCCGCAGGCCACGCTCGATGCCATCGCGCGCCATCGCGTGGCGTTGAAAGGGCCGCTGACCACGCCGGTCGGCGGCGGCTTCTCGTCGTTGAACGTCGAATTGCGCAAGCGTTTCGACCTCTACGCCAACGTGCGACCCGCGCTTACCCTGCCGGGCACCAAGGCGCGTTACGAGAACATCGACATCATCACGGTGCGCGAGAACACCGAAGGCGCGTATCTCTCGGAAGGCCAGACGCTGTCGGCCGACGGCCAGACCGCGCAGTCGATCGTGCGCAACACTCGCCACGGCGCCGAGCGCATCGTGCGCTACGCCTTCGAACTGGCGGAGAAGCGCGGTCGCAAGAAAATCACCGCGGTGCACAAGGCGAACATCCTCAAGACCAGTTCCGGGCTGTTCCTGGAGGTCGCGCGCGAAGTGGCGGCACGACATCCGGCGATCGCGTTCAACGAGATGATCGTCGACAACACCTGCATGCAATTGGTGATGAACCCGTGGCAGTTCGACGTGATCGTCACCACCAACCTGTTCGGTGACATCCTTTCCGACCTGTGTGCCGGGTTGGTCGGCGGCCTGGGTCTCGCGCCGGGCGCCAACATCGGCGCGGCCGCGGCGATCTTCGAGGCGGTGCACGGTTCCGCGCCGGACATCGCCGGGAAAAGCCTCGCCAATCCCTGCGCGTTGCTGCTGGCCGCCGCCGATATGCTGGATCACCTCGGGCTGGTCGAGCAGGGCACGCGCGTGCGCGAGGCCATACGCGCCACGCTGGCGGCGCACGATCGCGTCACGCCGGACCTCGGCGGCTGCGGCACCACGGAGACGTTTGCGGACGCACTGGTGGAGCGCGTCCGCGGTTGAGCCCACCCGAGGCGCTCAGCTCGCGGCGTCGGCTTCTGCCGCGCTGGCGAGGATGTCCTTTACGTGCACCAGCGCGTTGCGAACGGCGGCGCCTCCCGCATAGAAAGTGAGCTGCAGGGATCGTTTCGATGATCTGATCGCGCGTCGCACCTGCGCTGAGCGCGGCCTGTGTATGCGCCCTCAATTGCGTGACGGTGTGTCCCAGGGTCACGCAAGAGGCGATCACCACGAGTTCACGTGTGACCATGTCGAGCCCCGGGCGGGCGGCAATCCCGCCGAGGGCCCACTCGATGGACATTTCGGCGAAGTCTGGGCACAACCCCGCCATGTCGTCGATGAGCGCCTGGCCCGCCCCCGATCCGAGAAGCTTCTCGAGATGCTCCATTCCGAGGCGGCGCAATTCGGGGTTCGAGATCATTGCAGGTTCTCCGGGAGGGAATGCAGTGCGCCGTGGCGATTTACTTGAACATGCCCGGCTTGTAGTCGCCGACTTCCGGCCGTCCGGCGATGTTGATCCGGTTCCAGCTATTGATCAGCGTGACCAGCAGCGTGAGATCGACCAGTTCCTTTTCGTCGAATCGCGCGCGGGCTTCTTCGTACAATGAATCCGGCACGGACTGATCGTTTGTCTCGAGCTGCGTCAATGCTTCCGTCCAGGCCAGCGCGGCGCGTTCACGCTCGCTGTAGAAGGGCGCCTCGCGCCAGGCAGGCAGCACGTAGAGGCATTGTTCGGTTTCGCCGGCCGCCCGCGCGTCCTTGCTGTGCATGTCCAGGCAATACGCGCAGCCGTTGATCTGCGAGGCGCGCATCAGCGCCAGATTGCAGAGCGCCGGTTCGAGGGAGCCTTCATGGAGCTGTTTGCTCAGTGCGAACAGCGGTTGCAGCGCGGTGAAATGCCTTTTGAGGTCGAAACGGGACATGGATGACTCCTTGCTCGATGGGAGGTCAGGCGAAGAACATTCGCCTTTCAATGCAAGGACGCGCCCGACGGCGTTTTCGTGACTGCCGCGATGCGCGCCAGCTTGTCGGGATGGCGGATCGCATGGATCGCGGTGATGCGATCGTCCTCGCAATCGATCCATGTCGCCACGAGCAGACGATCGCCTTGCCAGGTCAGCAATGCCGGCGCCCCGTTCAAGGTATGCAGTTGGTAATGCAGGCCGGCATCCCTGGAGAATTGCGCGATCTGCATGTACAGGCGCGCCAGCCGTTCCGCGCCATGCAGCGGACGCAGCGTCGCGCTCACCACGCCGCCGCCGTCGGCGACGCTGACGGCATCTTCCGCGAACAATGCCTGCAGGGTTTCCATGCTCGGCTTCTGCAGCGCCGCGGCGAAACGCTCCAGCAGGCGCCGCTGCGCACGCTCGTCCACGCGAAAGCGCGGCCGCCCCTCGCGCAATCGCGTTTTCGCGCGATGCACGCGCTGGCGACAGGCATCCTCGGCGATCCCGAGTATCCCCGCCGCTTCGGCATGGCCATAGTCGAACACTTCGTGCAGCAGGAACGCGGCGCGTTCCTCCGGGCTCAGGCGTTCCAGCAGCAACAGGAACGAGAGGGTGAGCGTTTCGTTGCGCTCCATTGCCGCGTCGGGCGCGTCGGTGGCGACATCCATCGATTCCGGCAGCCACGGGCCGGTGTAATGCGCGCGTTCGGTTTTCGCGCGGCGCAGACGGTCGAGTGCCAGGCGCGTGGTCACGGGGACCAGCCATGCTTCGGGGTCATCCAGTGCGGCAAGGTCTTGTGTGTCCCAGCGCAACCACGCGTCGTGCAGCACGTCTTCGGCATCCGCAGGCGTGCCGAGCATGCGATAGGCCAGTCCGAACAGGCGCGGGCGGAATTGCTGGAACAGGTCGACAGGCATCATGGCGGTTTCCCGTGCGAATTACCTACAGGACGCGCGGACCGCGGCAAACGTGACTTCAACGCACCATGGGCCACGGCGCCAGCAGCAGCAGCCACAGCATCAGGACGATGCCGGCGGCTTTGAGGGCGCGGAACAGCCGCGGATTGGCTTTCTTGATGCGACTGCCGCGTTCGCGGTTGCGCTGGCCCAGCGCGTAGAGCCGGTTGAGCAGCCCGACGCGTTCGCTGTCGATGTTGGGCGATGAGGTGATCCGGCCCATGAAGGCGCCGACGCGGTGGTTGATCGCTTCCATCCAGCGCGCGCGCAGCGGCCGGTCGACGTCGCAGAACAGGATCACGCGCGTGACATCGGATCGGTTTTCCGCCGAGTGCACGTAGGTTTCGTCGAACATCACGTCCTCGCCGTCGCGCCAGAAATATTCCTGGCCGTCCACGAAGATGCGGCAGGTGTTCGCGTTGGGCGTGATCAGGCCGAGGTGATAGCGCAACGAACCCGCGAACGGATCGCGGTGCGGATTGAGCTTGGCGCCCGGCGGCAGCAGCGCGAACATCGCCGCCTTGACGCTGGGAATCGCGTTCACCAGCTCCACCGTGCGCGGACACAGCGCTTGCGCCGAGGGCAGCGGCTCGTCGTACCACTTCACGTAGAAGCGCTTCCAGCCTTCCTTGAAGAAGGAATTGAAGCTGGCATCGTTGTTGCGCCCGGCGCTGCGGATATAGCCCTCGTCGAACAAGTGCAGCGCTTCGTCGCGGATCGTGCGCCAGTGTTCGCGCAGCGGATCGAGTTTCGGGAAACGCGAGCGGTCGAGAAACGGCGTCGACGGCACCGCAGAAAATCCGTACATCAGCAGGTTGTACGGCGCGAACACCGTGGCATGGCTGCCGAGCTGCTTGCGCCAATGCAGGCGCACCCGGCTGCGCAGGTGCACCGCCCACGCGCACGCGAGAAACAACGCGATCAGGCAGAACAGGGCGAGGCGGAGGGCGAGCAGCATGGAGGATTACGCAGTGGCCACATGGATATGTTAGCGCCGCCGCTTCGTTTCAATGGCCGAGCAGCAGCAGGTCGCCGCCGCCGGCGCGGTAGCCGCACCGCAGGGCACGTTGCACGAAGGCGATCGCGCGTCGTGTCGCGACGCGCGGCGAATCACCTCGGGCAAGTTGCGCCGCGATGGCGGCAGAGAGAGTGCAGCCGGTGCCGTGCGCACTTACGGACAAGCGTGCATGGCGGAAAGCGCGGGTGCCGCGCGCGTCCGCGAACAGGTCGATCACCTCGCGCCCCGTCGCGTGGCCGCCCTTCAGCAGCACCACGCCGGCTCCGAGTTCCAGCAAAGCCTGCGCCGCGCGTTCCGCGTCGCGCGTGTTCCGGATCTTCGCGCCGAGCAGGGCTTCCGCTTCCGGCAGGTTGGGCGTCAGCACGTCGGCCATCGGGATCAGTTCATCGCGCAGGAACCGCGTTGCGGACGTGTCGAGCAGTCGCGCGCCGCTGGTGGCGATCATCACCGGATCGACCACGAGCCAGGGCGGCTTGCGCCGCGCGAGTTCGCGCGCGATGCGGCGCACGGTACGCGTGTCGCCCAGCATGCCGGTCTTCACCGCCGCGACGGGGAAGTCATCGAACAAGGCGTCGATCTGCGCGCCCAGGTGCCGCAAGGGCACCGGATGCACGGCGCGCACGCCGCGCGTGTTCTGCGCGGTGATCGCGGCAATGACCGAAAGCCCGTGCACGCCCAGCGAATGGAAAGTCTTGAGATCGGCCTGGATGCCCGCGCCGCCGCCGGAGTCCGAGCCGGCGATCGTCAGCGCGCACGGCGGCCGGGCGCGGGTCGAGGAGATGGCAGGCAGGCGGATGTTTCGCACGGGTCGCAACTCTATAATCCCCCCAGGGGTTCTGTGATCTGCCGGCGGCTGGCCGGTTGTCTTCGACAGCCGCGGAAGCATCAGCACAGTGCAACAAGGCCAACGTGGGAATGGCTGACCTCGAACGTCGGGCGGATTGTGCCCGCCCGGCATTTGTCTAGTCCATGATCGGAGGTGTGTCGTGAGAATTGCCCGTTTCCACGGAATGTTGCCTTTGTCGTTCCTTGCCGCGGTATGTGCCGCGCCAGTCGCCGGTGCGGCGACGATCAATGTGTTGAACCAGGCGCCCCAGTTCGGAATTTATGCCAGCGGGATGCCGCCGCTCTACGTGCCGCCGCCGGGACAGGTGGTGCTGCTCGATCAAAGCCAGCAAACCTGGTACACCCTGGTCAAGCTGAGCAGACTGCAGAAGCTGCAACTGGGGCAGCACCTGCAGGCGAAGGTCACATATAACGGCGGTTGCGATGCTTTCGACCGCATCGAAGCCGTTGCGTACATCCCGATGCCGATCGGCGTGGAGCCGACGCTCGCGAACGTGGGCTCGGCCGTCGAGATGGCGCGCTTCATCACGCCGTTCAACACCTACAACACGTCCTTCCCCACGTACGTGTTCCCGTACATGGGCATAAGCAAATTCGCGCCGCAGCTCGCCAGCAAGACGCAAGACATCTGGATCGGCATCAAGGGCGGCTCCAATCCGACGTATGCGAATTCCCCCGGAACCTACAATCCCTGCTGGGACAGCAGCGGCCAGATGATTCCCGGCATTCCCGCCGCGACGTATCCGCCGGGCCTGACGACCCAGCAAGGGCAGGTCATCTATGCCAATACCGGGTTCTATTTCTCCCTTGACCTGGTTTCCACTCCGCCCGCCGCCGCCGCCACCCAGCCGGCGATTGCCGCGACGATGAGCGCGCCGGTCATCACTGGATCATCCGCCAGCATCGCGGGTGCGATCGACGTGCCCGATCCGGGTAATGGATCGCAGACCGTCACCGGCACGCTGCAAGTGATCCTCACCACGCACGGCAACACCGAGTACGGTTATTTTTCCGGTGACTCGCTGCTGGTCAATGGCGTGCAGGTCGGATCGCAGTTCAGCACCAAGGCGGATTGCGATTCCTTCGTCGGCTCCACGATCAACCCGTGGAATCCGACCATCGACAGTGGCACCACCGGCAAGAACCCGCGCAATCCGCGCAACTGGTGCGTCGCCGGCCCGGTGCGCACGACCCCGCTCAATCCCGGCACGCCCAATCCGACCGCGGGCAATCCCGGCAAGCCGGTGCAGGCGACGGTTTTCAACAACGTCACGTTGAACGTGGGCACGAACGCGCTGCAACTGAACCTGGGCAGCTTCGTCACCAAGTTCGGCAGCACCGACGGCAACTACCCGACATCGATCACGTTCATTCCGAACTGACGGGTGCCTCTCGCCGCTGTGGGTCAGCCCACCTCGGGCTGACTCACAGCGCTTCCGACGCGAAATCCGCCAGCCGCGAACGTTCGCCGCGGCGCAGGGTGATGTGCGCCGAATGCGTCCAGCCCTTGAAGCGATCCACCGCGTAGGTCAGGCCCGACGTGGTTTCGGTGAGATACGGCGTGTCGATCTGCTCGACGTTGCCGAGGCAGACGATCTTGGTACCGGGGCCGGCGCGCGTGATCAGGGTCTTCATCTGCTTGGGCGTCAGGTTCTGCGCCTCGTCGATGATGAGATAACGCGACAGGAAGGTGCGCCCGCGCATGAAGTTGAGCGAGCGGATCTTGATGCGCGAGGCCAGCAGGTCATTCGTCGCCTGGCGTCCCCACGAGCCGCCTTCTTCCGGATTGGCCAGCACCTCGAGGTTGTCGGTGAGCGCGCCCATCCACGGCGTCATCTTTTCCTCCTCGGTGCCGGGCAGGAAGCCGATGTCTTCGCCGACACTCACCGTCGCGCGGGTCATGATGATCTCGCGGTAGCGTTGCTGGTCCATCACCTGCGCCAGCCCTGCGGCGAGCGCCAGCAGCGTCTTGCCGGTGCCGGCGGTGCCGAGCAGCGTGACGAAGTCGATGTCGGGGTCCATCAGCATGTTGAGCGCGAAGTTCTGTTCGCGATTGCGCGCGCTGATGCCCCACACGCTGTGGTTGGAGTGGCTGTGGTCGTCCAGCAATACCAGTTTGGTCTTGCCGTCCCCGTGATTGAGCACGCGCAGTTCGACGCTGTTCTCGCCGGGCAGATACAGGCATTCGTTGGGCTGCCAGACCTCGTCCTCGCGTGGCGTCACTTCGTAGTAGGTATGCCCGCGTTCCGACCACGAGCGCAATTCCGGATGTCTGTCCCAGAAGTCGGCGGGCAATTCGTCGAGGCCGGTGTACAGCAGCGAGAAATCGTCCAGCGCGCGGTCGTTCTCGTAATCCTCGGCATGGATGCCGTAGATCGTGGCCTTGATCCGCAGGTTGATGTCTTTCGAAACCAGCACGATGTCGCGCTGCGGATGGTGCTCGCGCAGTTCCAGCACGGCCGAGAGGATCTGGTTGTCGGCCTTGCCGTGGCCGTTGGCGGTGCGGGTCTGGAAGTAAAGACGCCCGGAGGCATTGCCGCTGCGCAGTTTCACGCCTTCCGGCGAGGCCAGCGGCAGGCCGCCGGCGATGACGTTGCCGTTGCCGCGCTCGATCAGTTCGTTGAGGAAGCGGCTGACCTGGCGCGCGTTGCGCGAGACTTCCGAGCCACCCTTCTTCTTCTCGTCCAGTTCCTCCAGCACCGTCATCGGGATGAACACGTCGTGTTCCTCGAAGCGGAACAGCGACGTCGGATCGTGCAGCAGCACGTTGGTGTCCAGCGCGTAGATGCGCTTGTCATTCACCTGGTTCGTCATCCGGAAGCGACCTCGAGGAAAGGGCGGGGTTGTCTGCGCTGCAGTGCGGTGCAGTGTGGCCGGTTTTTCTTGCAGGAATGTGCACGCACTTCGCGGTCGTGGCCGATCGCGACCGCGCCAGCATATCCGCGGGCATCATTCACTTGGCGGGGATCGCCTGCAGCACGGCTTCGGCATGGCCCGGCACTTTCACGCCGCGCCATTCGCGCACGAGCTTGCCGTCGGGGCCGATCAGAAAAGTGCTGCGGTCCACGCCCATGTACTTGCGGCCGTACAGCGTTTTTTCGCGGATCACGTCGAACGCCTTGCACCAGGCCTCGTCGCCGTCGGCGACCAGCGGAAACGGCAGGTCGTACTTGCCTGCGAAGTTCGCGTGCGATTTCGCACTGTCGCGCGACACGCCGACCACCTGCACGCCACGGCGCTTGAACTTCGGGAACAGGTCGCGGAAATCCTGCGCCTCGCGCGTGCAGCCTGCGGTGTTGTCCTTCGGATAGAAATACAAGACCGTCCATTGCCCCTGCAGGTCGGCCAGCTTCAGCGAGCCGCCGTCGGCGAGTGTGCCCGCGAGTTTGGGAACCTTGTTGCCGGGTTTGATCATCTGACTTTTACTCATCGGATTCGTGAGCGGTGAACAGTGAGCGGTGAGCGGAAGGAGTGGATGGGCAAGTTTTGCCGCTCACCGCCGAAGGATCAGAATTTCACCGGATCCATGATCGCGTCCAAGTTCAAGCCGTCGCACAGCTCGAGGAAATCGTCGCGTAACGCGGCGATGTGGGTTTCCGCGGGAATGCCGATGGTGAGCTGCGCCTGGAACATGTCGGCGCCGGTCTGCATCGCGCGATAGCGCATCGACGAGAGCTGCTCGATGCTGATGCCGCGGCGCGTGAAGAATTCGATCAGCTCGACCAGCATCGCCGGCTTGTCGGAAGCGACCACTTCGACGAGGTACGGCAGCAGGTGCGTCTGCGCGTCGCGCGGCTGGGTACGGTAGTGCAGCAGGCGCACTTCCTCGTCGCGCCCGATGCGGGTGAGCGCGTTCTCGAGTTTCGCGATGGCGTCCCATGCACCCTGCGCCAGCAGCACCACCGAGGTGTCCGCGCCGATGGTGGAGACGCGCGAATCGATCAGATTGCACCCGGCATCGGCGATGCGCTTGGCCAGCGCCAGCAGCGGGGAATGCGTCGCAGGGGAGACCGTCTGGATCAGCAGGTGATGGTCGGCGGTGGGGCGCGGTGCGGAGCGGTTCAAAGATCGGCGACCTGCTCGAATGAGAATCGGGTTAATGAAAATCGGGTTCAGGATAGCCGCCGCGGCCTTGCGCCCGCAAGCGCCGCGACTGCGCGAGACCGTGGCACCAGCACGCGACCTGCTAAGATGCCGCGTCTTCCACGAACGCCGACGACGTCTTTGGAAATCAACGGCAGCCTGTGCGCGATGGTGACGCCGTTCACGCTGGACGGCAGCCTGGATCTCGGCGCGTTTGCGTGCCTGATCGATCATCAACTGGAAGGCGGCACGCAAGGCCTCGTCGTGGCCGGATCGACCGGCGAAGCACACATGCTCGACGAGCACGAATACGAGAGCCTCCTTGCGTTCGCGGTGGAACGCGTGAACGGACGCGTGCCGGTGATCGCCGGCACCGGCGAGGCGGCAACCTCGAAGACCATCGCCGCGACCCGGCGCGCGCACGCGCTCGGCGCGGATGCCGCGCTGGTGGTCACGCCGTTTTACGTGCGCCCCACCCAGGAAGGCCTGTGCCGTCATTTCATGGAAGTGGCCGAGCACGGCGGATTGCCGGTGCTGCTCTACAACGTGCCGGTGCGCACCGGTTGCGACCTCGATCCGGCGACCGTGGCGCAGTTGCGCGACGATCCGCGCATCATCGGCATCAAGGAGGCTCGCGCCGACATGGAGCGCATCCGCGCCATCGCGCAATTGGCGCGGCCCGGCTTCGTGTTTCTTTCCGGCGACGACGGCAGTGCGGCGGAGGCCATGCTGGCGGGGGCCTCCGGGCTGATTTCGGTCGCCAACAATCTCGTGCCGGCGGCGTTCCGCGCGCTGTGCGATACCGCCCGCAGCGGCGATGCGCCGAAGACGGCGGCCTTGATGGGCGCCGTCCAGCCGTTGCTGGACGCGTTGAACAGTGCGCCCAATCCGATCGCTGTCAAGGCGGGTCTCGCGGAACTCGGGTTGTGCCGCGGCAATCCCAGGTTGCCGTTGCTGGAACTGGCCGAAGGCCCCGCGCGCGCGCGGCTGCGCGCTGAACTGTCCCCATTCGCACACGCGGCGTGAGCTTCGACGGCGCGCGCGGCCGTGCGATACTGAAGACCGGACTGACGGACACCGTGACCATGAAGAAATCGCAATACCTCGTTTCCGCGGCGCTGGCGTGCGCCATGTTGTGGCTGGGCGGATGCCAGACCATCCGTTCGCACAACCCGTTCCGCCACCGCGCGCCGGACTACCAGTCGGCGCAGCAGGAACAGCCGCTGGAAGTGCCGCCCGGGCTCGACCAGCCACCCACGTCCGACGCGTTGACCGTGCCGGATGCTGGCAGCAGCGTGCCGCAGGTGACGGTGAATGGCCAGCCGATGGGGAGCAGTCCGCCTGCGGCGAATGCCGGGGCAGCCGCCAGCCCCGATGGCTCCGCGCCGACCGCTGCGCCGCCGGGCGCGGTGGTGTCCGGCAACAGCATCAGCCTGGCCGATGATCCGGACAGCGCCTATCGGCGTGTGGGCCTTGCGCTGCAGCGCGGCGGCGTCGGCACGGTCAGCGCGCACGATGACAATGCACGCACCTACCAGGTCGCCGTCGACAGCGTGGTGACGCAGAAATCGGAAGGCAACTTCATCCATCGCATGTTCCACCACGACCACACCGAAACGGTCACCGGCACGGTCAACGTGGGCATTGCGCCGTCGGGCACCGGCAGCGTGGTGAACGTGCAGGGTGATCAGGATGCCGTCGAGCGCGTACTGGGCGTGCTGCAACAACGGCTCGGCGGTGGAAATTGATTTGACGGCAAGACAACGCGAATGAAAACGCCGCCTCATGGCGGCGTTTTTGCTCTGGCTTTTGATCTTTGGCTTTTCCTAGCGTTCCAGGAATGGCAGCTTGTCGGGTTTGCCGTCCCATTCCTTTGCATCCTGCGGCGCGTCCTTGCGTTCGGTCAGCACCGGCCACGCCTTCGCCAGTTCCGCGTTGATCGCGATGAACGGTTCCTGCCCTGCGGGCACGTCGTCCTCCGGAAAGATCGCGTTCGCCGGGCATTCCGGCTCGCACAACGTGCAGTCGATGCATTCGTCGGGATCGATCACCAGGAAGTTCGGGCCTTCGTGGAAGCAGTCCACCGGACATACTTCCACGCAATCGGTGTACTTGCACTTGATGCAGTTGTCGGTGACGACGAAGGTCATGAGTGCCTTGGCGCTCCCTACGAGAATCGAACTCGTGTTTCCGCCTTGAGAGGGCAGCGTCCTGGACCGCTAGACGAAGGGAGCAGCGAAACGGACAGCGCGCTAGTATAGCGGACCGGCCGAGCCGCGGCGCGCGATGGGAACCGATCTTTGCTGACCGACCGCACGGATGCCAAAGCCGATGTCCTGCCCGAGCCGCGCGTGATCCCGCGCGCGCAGCACAACCTTTCGCGCAAGCACATCAGTCGCGGCGCCCTGCGGGTGCTGTACGGCTTGCACGAACACGGCTTCCGCGCCTGCCTGGTGGGCGGCGCCGTGCGCGACCTGTTGCTGGGCGGCCATCCCAAGGATTTCGACGTGGCCACCAGTGCCACGCCCGAGGAGGTCAAGAAGATCTTCCGCAATTGCCGCCTGATCGGCCGGCGGTTCCGGCTGGCGCACGTGATCTTCGGGCCGGAGATCGTGGAAGTGGCAACATTCCGCGGCACCGGCACGGAAGGCGAGGGGGATCGCCACTTGGTCGATGGCCGCATCGTGCGCGACAACGTGTGGGGCACGATCGAGGAAGACGCCGTGCGTCGCGACTTCCGGGTCAATGCGTTGTATTACGACATCGCCGACTTCAGCATCATCGATTATGTCGGCGGCATGCAGGACCTCGAGCAGCATCGCCTGCACCTGATCGGCGATCCCGAACAGCGCTACCGCGAAGATCCGGTGCGCATGCTGCGCGCGGCGCGGCTGGCGGCCAAGCTGCAATTCACGATCGATCCCGCTGCCGCCGAACCATTCTCGCGGTTGGGGCATCTGCTCGGCGACGCACCGCCGGCACGCTTGTTCGACGAAAGCATGAAGTTGTTCATGGCGGGCTACGGACTCGCCAGTTTCCGCATGCTGGAACGCTGCGGCCTGCTGCAACATCTGTTCGCCGGCACCGCGCGCGCGCTGGCGCGCGACGAGCATGGCGCGCTGCGCGGACTGATCGAAGCGGGTCTTTCCGGCACCGACGCTCGGGTCGCGGAAGGCAAGCCGGTGACGCCGGCTTTCCTGTTCGCGGTGCTGTTGTGGGGCGAGGTCTACGCGCTCGCGCGCGGCATGCAATCCGAGGGCATCGATCGCACGCTGGCGTGGCAGCGTGCCGCGCACAAGGTGATGGCGGAGCAGATGGCGCGCGTCGCCATCCCGCGCCGCTTCAGTTACGCCATGGAAGAGATCTGGGCGTTGCAGCCGCGTTTCGCCGAGCGCTCGCGCAAGCGCGTCTTCCGGCTGATGGCGCATCCGCGTTTCCGCGCCGCCTACGATTTCCTGCTGCTGCGCGCGGCCGAATCCGAAGAATTGCGCGAACGCGGCGAGTGGTGGACGCGCGCGCAGGCAGTGGATGCGGAACAGCTCGCGTCGGAATTGGCGAAGCCATCGCCAGCCGCGCCTGCGCCCGGCAATGGCGAGTCGGCCGCGCCGCACAAACGTCGCCGCCGACGCGGTGGTCGCGGCCGCAAATCCGGGGCCGCTTCCACCACCGACCCATCGTCCTGACCCCGGCATGACGCGCGCTTTCATCGCGCTGGGCAGCAATCTCGGAGAACCGCGCACACAAGTGCTGCGCGGATTCGAAGCCTTGTCGCGGATCCCGCGAAGCGGGCTGATCGCGCGTTCGCGCCTGTATCGCAGCGCGCCATGGGGGATGCGCGAGCAGCCGGAATTCGCGAATGCCGTGGCGGAACTGGAAACGGAACTCGGCGCGCGAGAGTTGCTGGAAACCTTGTTGCGCATCGAGCGCGAAGCCGGGCGCGAGCGTGGCGGTTCGCGCTGGGGGCCGCGCCTGCTGGATCTCGATCTGTTGCTGTACGGCGATCGCGTCATGCGCGAAACGGGCCTGACGCTGCCGCATCCGCATTTGCATGAGCGCGCCTTCGTGTTGTTGCCGTTGAACGAGCTCGCGCCGGACTTCGATGTTCCCGGTCGCGGGCCGGTCCGCGAGTTGTCGGCTCGCGTTCCTGCCGGCGACTGCACGCCGATGGACTGAAACACGCGCGCGCGGCGATAATCCATGTCCCGCCCACGGAATTCCCGCATGTACGTGCAAGCCGCCGATCCGTCTGCGCGCAAGCCGGTGACCGTGCCGCGCCTGCGCGAGATGAAAGTCAGGGAAGAAAAGATAGTCGCGCTGACTTGCTACGACGCCAGTTTCGCCGCGGCGCTGGATGCCGCGTGCGTGGACGTCGCGCTGGTCGGGGATTCGCTGGGCATGGTGGTGCAGGGTCGCGCCAGCACCTTGCCGGTGACGCTGGACGAGATGGTCTATCACACCGCGATGGTGGCGCGCGGCCTGGCGAATGCATTGCTGGTCGTCGACCTTCCGTTCATGAGTTACCGCGATGCAGCGCACGCGCTGTCGGCGTCGGCGCGGCTGATGGGTGAAGGCGGCGCGGCGATGGTGAAGCTTGAAGGTGGCGCGGACTGGACCTGCGAAGTGATCGCGGCACTCAGTGTGCGCGACGTGCCGGTGTGCGCGCACCTCGGCTTGATGCCGCAGTCGGTGCACAAACTCGGCGGTTATCGCATGCAAGGCAAGGGTGCGGACGCCGCGGCACACCTGCACCAGCAGGCGCATGCGGTGGCCAAAGCCGGCGCCGATGTGCTGGTGCTGGAATCGGTGCCGCAGGAACTGGCGGCCCGCGTCAGCCGTGAACTCGCCATTCCCGTCATCGGCATCGGCGCCGGTGCGGCCTGCGATGGCCAGGTGCTGGTGGTCTACGACATGCTGGGCATCACGCCGGGCAAGCGGCCGAAGTTCTCGAAGAATTTCCTGGCCGGGCGCGATTCCATCGCGGATGCGATCGCCGCCTACGCGGCCGATGTACGCTTGGGCACGTTCCCTGCCGCAGAAAACGTCCTGGGCTGAAGACAACGTGCGCACCGTTGCCGACGCCCCTGCATTGCGCGCCGCGGTGCGCGCCTGGAAACAGGAAGGTGCGACGGTCGGTTTCGTGCCGACCCTGGGCAATCTGCATGCCGGGCACTATTCGCTGCTGGATCTCGCGCGCCGGCATGCCGACCGGGTGGTGGTCAGCGTGTTCGTCAATCCCACGCAGTTCGCCGCCGGCGAAGACTTCGACAGATATCCGCGCACGCTCGCGGCGGACAGCGCGGGACTGGCCGAACATGATTGCGATCTGCTGTTCGCGCCCGACGTGGAAACGGTGTATCCGTTCGGGGCAGATCATTCACTGAGCATCCACATTCCGCAGGTCACCGAAATCCTGGAAGGCGCGCATCGCCCCGGTCATTTCGATGGCGTGGCGACGGTGGTGGCCAAGCTGCTCGCGCTGGTCGCGCCGGACGTCGCCGTATTCGGCGAGAAGGACTGGCAGCAGTTGCTGGTGGTGAAGCGGCTGGTGCGCGAACTCGCGATGCCGCTGGAAATCATTCCCGCGCCGACGATGCGCGAGGAAGACGGTTTGGCGATGTCCTCGCGCAACCAGTATCTGGATGCCGCGCAGCGCGCGACCGCGCCGCAGATATACGCCACGCTGCAATGGATGCAGGAGGCATTGCTCGGCGGCCACCCGCGCGAAGTGGTGGAAACTGCCGCCACGCACCGCCTGGAGCGGGCGGGATTCGTGCCGGACTATGCGGTCGTGCGGCGCGCCGGGGACCTCTCGACCCCCGCCGAGGGCGAGCGCGAAGGCCTGATCGCGTTGATCGCCGCCAGGCTCGGGGCCACACGGCTGATCGACAACCTGGTTTTTTGATTGCGATCATCCCTGATCGCCGCTTGATGCTGTCCCATGAAAGTCAAATTCTGCGGGCTGCAGGCACCCAAAGCGGCCATCCATGGCGGCACTTTTCATCAAGATCAAAAACCCTTGTTGCGCCGCACCAAAGCCCCTATCTTCGGCGTATAATCCGCATCGCCGCGCGAGGCGGCCGGGAAAGACATCCATGCAACTGAACATGCTCAAGGCCAAGATCCATCGTGCCACCGTGACGCACGCCGAGCTGCATTACGAAGGCTCGATCGCGATCGACGGCAACCTGCTGGACGCCGCCGGCATCCGCGAGTACGAGCAGATCCACGCCTGGAACGTCAACAACGGGGAGCGCTTCGTCACCTACGCGCTGCGCGCGGAAGAGGGCAGCGGCATCATTTCCGTCAATGGCAGCGCGGCGCACCGTGCGCATCCGGGCGACATCATCATCATCGCCGCGTTCGCGACCCTGAGCGAAGCGGAAGCGGCGTTGTTCAAGCCGACGCTGGTGTACGTGGACGAACGCAACCGCATCGTGCGCACCAATCATTCGATCCCGAAGCAGATGGCGGCGGCATAAGGCCGGGCCATTCCTCCGGCTCCCGGGCCATGGGAAACCTAGGCAGCGCAGTTCAACTCCGGATTTCTGCCGCGCGTTTCGCGGATTGTTCCGCGAGCGCCCATGCGACATGCTCCCGCACCAGCGTCGACGGATCGTCAACGCGCGCACGCAATGCGGCGATGACGGTTTCCGAGTGCGGCGCATTGCCCAGCGCCACCGCGACATTTCGCAGCCAGCCCTCGTAACCCGCGCGCCGGACGGCCATGCCCTCCGTCTTGCGCAGGAATCCCTCTTCGCTCCATGCGAACAATTCCACCAGTGTCGCATCGTCCAGTCCGTGGCGCGGCGTGAAATCCGCCTCGCGCGTCGGCCGCGCGAACTTGTTCCACGGGCAGATAAGCTGGCAGTCGTCGCAACCGAACACGCGGTTGCCGATCAGCGGCCGCAGTTCGACGGGAATCGACGTTTTCAGTTCGATGGTGAGGTAAGCGATGCAGCGGCGTGCGTCGAGCTGCCGCGGGCCGGTGATCGCCCGCGTCGGGCAGATGTCGATGCAGCGCGTGCAAGTGCCGCAGTGTTCGCCCGACGGCGCGTCGACCGGCAACGGCAGGTCGGTGTAAAGCTCGCCGAGGAAAAACCAGGAACCGGCATCGCGGTCCAGCAGCAGGGTGTGCTTGCCGATCCATCCCAGTCCGGCGTCGCGCGCCAGCGCCTTTTCCAGCACCGGCGCCGAATCCGCAAAGGCGCGGTAACCGAACGATCCGATTTCGCCTTCGATGCGGTCGGCGAGTTTCTGCAGGCGCGAACGCAGCAGCTTGTGGTAATCGCGACCCAGCGCGTAACGCGCGACGTAGCCGCGTTCGGTGTCGCGCAGCACCGACCAGGCTTCGCGCGCGCTTTCGGGAAAGTAATCCATGCGCACGGAAATCACGCGCAACGTGCCGGGTTCCAGTTCGGCCGGTCGTGCGCGGCGCGTGCCGTGGCGTTGCATGTAATCCATCGCGCCGTGGCGTCCGTCGCGCAGCCAGTTCAGCAGGTGCGTTTCGTCTTCGCCGAGTTCGACGCCGGCGATGCCGAGTTTTCCGAAACCCAGTTCCGCGCCCCATGCCTTGATACGCAACGCGAGCGCCGCGAAGTCGATTTCACTGCGAGGGTGCATCCCGGCATTGTAGGATCGACGCATGGAATCGAGCGACCCTGGAATCGCGTTGTACACCGCCGAACAGGCGCGCGCGCTGGATGCCGCGGCCATGGAATCGGGCGTTCCCGGCATCGAGCTGATGCAACGCGCCGCGCGTGCGGCGCTGGCCGCGCTGCGCCGACGCTGGCCGGCCGCGCGTGGCGTATGCGTGTTGTGCGGACCCGGCAACAACGGCGGTGACGGGTTCCTGCTCGCCGCGTTTGCCCGGGAAGCTGGCCTGCAGGCCAGCGTCATCGCGATCGGCGATGCATCCCGGGGCGATGCCGCGCGTGCGCGCGCCATGTGCGAGCAGGCCGGTGTATCGATCGGGCGCGGCGCGGAACTGCTGCAGGCCGACGTGTACGTGGATGCGCTCTTCGGCTCCGGGTTGAACCGCGCGCCCGACGGTGAGACCGCACGCCTGATCGGTGCATTGAATGCGAAACGCACTGTGGTACTGGCCCTGGATGTGCCTTCCGGTTTGTCGTCGGACACCGGGGTCGCGTTTGCGCCCTGCGTGCGCGCCGATGCCACCGTGTGTTTCGTGGCGTGGAAACGCGGATTGTTCACGGCGCAAGGGCCGGATCAGGCCGGCGCTTGCGAGCTGGCGACGCTGGGTCTACGGGAATCGCTGTATGCGGCGCATCCACCGGAGGCGCGATTGTTGCGACAGCGCGCATTGCCGCCTCGTCCGCGCGACAGCCACAAGGGCAAGTACGGGCATGTGCTGGCCATCGGCGGCGACCACGGCGCAGGCGGTTCGATCCGGTTGACTGCGGAAGCCGCGTTGCGCGTGGGCGCCGGACTCGTCAGCATGGCGACTCGCGAAGCGCACGTCTCCGCCTTGCTTTCCGCGCGTCCCGAATTGATGCCGCAGGGCGTGCACGTGCCACGCAATCTTGCGCCATTGCTCGAGCGCGCCAGCGTGATCGCGCTGGGCCCGGGCCTGGGACGCGAGGAATGGGGCCGCGGCCTGTGGCAAGTCGCGCTGGATGCCGACAAGCCGACCGTGCTGGACGCCGACGGACTGAACCTGTTGGCCGAGAATCCGCGATCATTGCCTGCCAAGGTGGTGATGACGCCGCATCCGGGCGAGGCCGCGCGCCTGCTCGGCGGCGACATCCAGCGGGTGCAATCCGATCGTTTCGCGGCGGCGCGCGAACTGGCCCGCCGCCACGAAGCGGTCGTGGTGTTGAAGGGCATGGGCAGTCTGATCGCTGCGCCCGGTGGCGAAGTGTCGGTATGTCCCTGGGGCAGTCCGGGACTCGCGAGCGGAGGCACCGGCGACGTGTTGACCGGCGTGATCGCCGGGTTGCTGGCGCAGGGATTGTCGCCGTGGGACGCCGCCTGCTTCGGTACCGGCGTGCATGCGCGTGCCGGAGAACTCGCCGCGCGTGCTGGCGAGCGCGGCACGCTGGCGAGCGATCTTTTCCCGTATCTGCGCGCATTGGTGAATGGCCGCATAGATGGCTGAAACGCGCGAGGACATTCAGGTGTTCCTGCCCGACGAGGCCGCGACAATCGCCTTGGCCCGGCGCTTCGCGCCGGCCATGGCAGGGGGCGGGGTGATTCATTTGCACGGCGAACTCGGTGCGGGCAAGACCAGTTTCGCGCGCGCGCTGTTGCAGGCGCTGGGCGCGGGCGAACGCGTGAAAAGCCCGACCTACAGTCTGCTTGAACGTTATCGCGTCGGCCAGCGTGAGGCGTTCCATCTGGATCTCTACCGCATCGGTGCGCCGGAAGAGATCGAATGGCTGGGTATGGATGAACTGGGCGATCCGACGGCAATCGTGCTGATCGAATGGCCCGCGCGCGGCGCCGGCGCACTGCCACCCGCTGATCTGGAGATCGCCATGGAATACCGGGGTGCAGGTCGCGCCGCCAGACTGTCGCCGCGATCTCCCCGAGGCGAGTCATGGCTGGGGAAGCTCCATTCAGTTGCGGCACCTTCCTGAACCGGCTTCGATAAAACCGTTGCATATCGCGGGCAGATAAGGAAAAACCTTGCAATCCCGGGGCGCTTGGGGTTCAATCCGTGGCCATGAGGGGGAAAACACGCCCAACGGTATTTTTTGCCGCCTGCATCGGATGGCTCGTGGCGGGCACGGCGTCGGCCGCACACGTCGAGGCCCTGCGCGTGTGGGGAAGCCCCGATTCGACCCGGGTGGTGCTGGATCTGTCCGCGCCGCCCACCGATTACCGGTTGGTGCAACTGGACAACCCCAACCGCATCGTGCTGGACGTCGAGGACAGCGATTTCGCCAGTGACTTCCGCGTGCCCGGCGGCACCGGCTTGCTGAAAACCATCCGCAGTGGCAAGAGCGGCGATTCGGCGCGTGTCGTCCTGGATTTGTCCGGCGATGCACACCCCAAGAGTTTCCTGTTGAAGCCCGCGGGCCAGTACGGCTACCGGTTGGTAGTGGATCTGTATCCCCCGCACGCGGCCGTGCCGCCGCAGGTGGTACGCACGATCGAGAACGACATCGCACAAGGCAAGCCGCGCCCGGTGGTGATCGCGATCGATGCTGGGCACGGCGGCGACGATTCCGGCGCACGCGGGGCGGGCGGCACGCTGGAGAAGAATGTCACCCTGGAAATCGCCAGACAGCTCGCCACTTTGATTGATGCGCAACCAGGGATGCAGGCCGTGCTCACGCGTGCCGGCGATTACTTCGTCCCCCTGGAAAGGCGTTTTCAGATCGCGCGCGAGCACAAGGCCGACTTGTTCGTGTCCATCCACGCCAATTCATGCCCGGATTACTGCGGTGCGCGCGGCGCTTCCGTATGGGTGCTGTCCACCCACGGCAAGCAGAGCGAGGCCGGACGCTGGCTGGCCGCCAGCGAAAACAATTCCGACCTGATCGGCGGCGTGTCGGGCGTATCGCTGGACGACAAGAGCCAGATGCTGGCGGCGGTGCTGCTGGATCTTTCCCAGGGCGCGAGCATGCAGGCCAGCCAGCAGATCGGCACCGACGTGCTGAAACAGCTCGACAAGGTCGGCCCGATGTATCGCGACAGCGTGCAAAGCGCCAACTTCGTCGTACTGCGTTCGCCGGACGTGCCGTCGATCCTGGTCGAGACCGCTTTCATCAGCAACAAGCAGGACGAAAACAGGCTGTCCGATTCGGCCCAGCAGCACAGCATGGCGCAGGCTGTGCTCAACGGCATTCAACGTTACTTCGAGAACACGCCTCCACCCGGCACCTGGTTCGCGGCAGTCCGCGACCGCCGTCTGCATCCGGGACAGACGGATGCCGCCACCTTGTTGGCGTCGGTGCCGCCGGCATCCGGCCACGCGACGGCTTCCGTTCCCGACGATGATGTGCCGGCGAGCCCGCAGAACGCGGCGCAAGTGCGCGCGACGACGGCTGACGTTGCGGCGACACCGCATGGCAGGCACAACAAATCGATGCCGGGCGTGCGTCCGCCCGCATCGGACGCCTACATACAATTGGCGAGCAATATTCCACCGCCGCCGACATTGCCTACGGCGCGCACGGCCGTCGCCGCTTCCGGCAAACCGGCCACGCTGGATGCGAATATCCGCGACATGCACCGCGTCGCGCGTGGCGAAACGCTTTCCGGCATCGCGCAGCAATACGGCATCAGCGCCACGGCGCTGCGTTCGGTGAACCACAAGATTCCGGATGACGGCAGCGTGCAGGCAGGGCAGGTGTTGCTGATCCCGAGTTCGTAATTTGTGCAATCGTCCCTGATTGCTGCTCGACCCTCCGTTTAACGAGCGACTGGCCTTCGGCGCGATGTAGTCCAAAAGCGGCCTTCCATGGCCGCACTCCCGAATAACAGCACGCTTCGAATCTGCGTTTCTGACTGGCGAATCCCGGCACTTGGTATCCTTCGGGTTTGCCACGAAGCGAACCCATGCCGCCGATCCGCCCGCTTTCCCAGGAACTGATCAACCAGATCGCCGCCGGCGAGGTGATCGAACGCCCGGCTTCGGTGGTGAAGGAACTGGTCGAGAACAGCCTCGACGCGGGCGCGGCAAGGATCGAGATCGAGATCGCGCAAGGCGGCGTGCGCTTGATCCGCGTGCGCGACGACGGCGCGGGAATCCCCCGCGACGAATTGCCGCTCGCATTGTCGGCGCACGCCACCAGCAAGATCGAGAGCTTCGAGGATCTCGTGCGGGTCGCGAGCATGGGCTTCCGCGGCGAAGCGCTGGCTTCCATCGCCTCGGTCGCGCGCTTGTCCATGACATCGCGCACGCACGAGGCCGCGCATGCGTGGCGCGTGGAAGCGCAGGGCGCGCACGTCGGTGAACCGCAACCCGCCTCCGGCGCGCAGGGCAGCACGGTCGAAGTGCACGACCTGTTCCATGCCGTGCCCGCACGGCGCAAATTCCTGCGGGCGGAACGCACGGAGTTCGGTCACATCGACGAACTGGTGAAATCGCTGGCGCTGGTGCGGCCCGAAGTGGAATTCCGGCTGCATCACAACGGCAAGCCGGTGCGCCTGCTGAAACCCGCGCGCGACCCGCGCGCGCAAATCGAACGCGCGGCGGAACTGCTGGGTTCGAATTTCGCCGAACACTGCCTGCATGTCGAGCACGCAGCGGCGGGCATGCGCCTGCACGGCTGGGTGGGATTGCCGACCGCGTCGCGCGGTCAGCCGGACCAACAATATTTCTACGTCAATGGACGGCTGGTACGCGACCGCGTGGTCGCGCATGCGGTGCGCCAGGCGTATGCGGACGTGCTGTTCCACGGGCGACACCCGGCATTCGTGCTGTTCCTGCATGTCGATCCGGCGGCGGTGGATGTCAACGTGCATCCCGCCAAGTCGGAAGTGCGCTTCCGTGAAGCGCGGCTGGTGCACGATTTCCTGTTTCGCACCCTGCATGAAGCGATCGCGCAGACGCGTGCGGGCGCGCTCGCTGCCGGGGCAGTCGATTCATCAGAAAGTCTTGCGGTCGCGCCACTTCCGGTATCGCCGGCGTATCCGGAACCGCGCCTCCAGGATGGCCTTGGCTTGCGGGTGAGCGAACCGCGCATCACCGGCGATGCGTATGCGCGATTGTCGGGGGAATCCCTTTCCGTGCGGGTCCCGCTGCCCGAAGCGCGCGAAGGCGAAGCGCCGCCCTTGGGATACGCGCTCGCGCAGTTGTCGGGCATCTACATCCTCGCGGAGAACGCCCAAGGCCTGGTGCTGGTGGACATGCACGCCGCGCACGAACGTGTCACCTACGAGAAACTGAAACATGCGCGCGAACACGAAGGCGTGCAGTCGCAGGGATTGCTGGTGCCGCTGCCGGTCCCGGTGAGCGAGCGCGAGGCCGAGGCGGCCGAAGAACACGCCGCGGCGTTGGGTGCGATCGGCCTCGAGATCGATCGCAGCGGTCCGCGCCAGATCACGGTGCGGCGCATTCCGCGATTGCTGGAAGGGACCGACGCCGCGCAGCTCACGCGCGACGTGCTGGGCGAACTGGCGCAACATGGGCACTCGCGCCGCCTGGACGAACTGCAGAACGAATTGCTTGCGACGATGGCCTGCCACGGTGCGGTGCGTGCGCATCGTCGCCTGACGGTTCCCGAAATGAACGCGCTGTTGCGCGAAATGGAAGTGACGGAGCGCTCGGGCCAGTGCAACCATGGTCGTCCTACATGGACGCAATTGAGCCTGGGGGAACTCGACAAGTTGTTCTTGCGCGGGCGCTGATCGATCCCCATGCGTTACGACACCGGCACGACCGTGCAATTTTCGCCATGAACCAGACTTCCGAATCCCATTTCCGCGACGTCGAGGCTTGGCGTGCGCGCCGTTTGGCGCGGCTGACCGCGCCGGACGGATGGTTGAGCCTGACCGGCCTGCACTGGCTGGACCCAGGGCGCAGCACCCTCGGCGGCGCCGACGACAACGCGATCGTGCTGGCTGGCGCTCCGGCGCATCTCGGAACCATCGAACTTGGCAACGACGGCATGGTGGTGCTGGATCTTGCCGGCGGCAGCGGCGCGCGGATCGACGGCGAGGAGCGATCGCATGCCGAACTTCGCGACGACCACGACGGCGAGCCGACGCGCGTGTCGTTCGGCAGCGCGAATTTCATCGTGATCGATCGCGGCGGACGCAAGGCCCTGCGCGTGCGCGACAGCGAAGCCGCGACGCGCACGCGCTTCGCGGGCATCGATGTGTTCCCCGTGGATCCGGCGTGGCGCATCGTCGCCGAGTGGCAACCATTCACGCCGGAACGTGCGCTGGAAACGATGAACGTGGTCGGCCAGCTCGAACGCTATCCCGCGCCGGGCAGGGCGGTGTTCGAACGCGGGGGCCGGCTGCACGAATTGCTGCCGGTGATCGAAGCACCGGGCGACGAGGAATTGTTCCTGATTTTCGCCGATGGCACCTCGGGCAAGGAAACCTACGGCGCGGCCCGTTTCCTCTACACGGAGCCGCCGCGCGACGGCCATGTCGTGATCGACTTCAACAAGGCCTACAACCCGCCGTGCGCGTTCACGCCGTTCGCGACCTGCGCGCTGGCGCCGCCGGAAAATCGCCTAGACCTGCGCGTCACGGCCGGGGAAATGAAATACCGGAGTCACGGATCGGACTAGGCCGTTGTCGAAAAGTGCGGCCACGGAGTTCTCGGCCATGGATGCCAGCTTTGGCCGCCTTTCTCCCTCCATGAAGCGCCAGGAATTCAAGCTGTCTGGTTCTACCGGGAGCAGGCGATCATGGAAGATCGCAAGGACAAACGGGAACCTTTGCGGGGTCACGGGTTCCAAGCCCCGGGGTTTGCTAGCATCGGGCGGGCCTGCCCGAGAGAAGTCGATGAAGATCGCGAGCGTCGCCACATCGATCGCATTTGCCGCATCGTTGCTGCCCGCCGTCGCAGGCGCGCAGAGTGCCGCCGCGCCCGGTGATCGCAAACTCTCTTACGCATTGGGTTACGAGGCGGGGCGCGACCTGGGCCAGCACGGATTGCAGATCGACATCGCCGCCGTGCTGCGCGGGGTGCAGGACGGCTACGGCGGAAAGAAGCCCGCCTATTCGCCGCAGGAGATGCAGGCCGTCATCGCCGGCATGCAGCAGCGCATGATCGTCAACGCGCGCGTGGCGTTCGTCAAGCTGGCTACCGCCAACCTGCAGAAGAGCCAGCAGTTCTTCGCCACCAACGGCAAGAAGGAAGGCATCATCACCTTGCCGTCGGGTGTGCAGTACAAGGTGCTGGACAGCGGCAACGGTGGCAAGAGCCCGACGCTGGACAGCATGGTCACCCTGCAATTTCGCGGCGCCTTCCTCGACGGCACGATATTCGACAGCACCGATGATCGCGGGCAGCCCGTGAAATTCCCGGTCGACCAGATGATTCCGGGATGGCGCCAGGTGATCACGCTCATGCATGTCGGCGACCACTGGCAGGTCTTCATTCCGCCACAGATGGCGTACGGCGAACGCGGGCAGCCGCCACGCATCGGTCCGAACGAGGGGCTGGTGTTCGACATCCATCTGCTCGACAGCGATCCCTGATTTGCCCGCGCAAGCCGCACTGTTACCCTCGTGCGGATGACTGCACCGTCGGAAGTGCCCTTGCCCTTGACCCCCTGCATCGGCATCTGCCGCCTTGATGAGCGAGGCCTTTGCCTGGGTTGCGGACGCACGCTCGACGAGATCGCGCGCTGGGGCACGATGAGCGATGCGGAGCGGCTGCGCTGCATGCGGGAAGTGCTGCCGGAGCGGACGCGCGCCGAACCATGAATCCGCAGTTGCAGCGCGTCGCTCGGGCCCTGCATCCATTGCGGCAACCGCCGCGTTCGCCCGGATGGAATCGCGCCGAATTGCGGGACCTGCTGGGCGACGGCGCCCGCGCGCGCGCGGCAGTGCTGGTTGCGCTGCGCGACTCGCCGGAACCGACGGGGGTGTTCACCGTGCGCAATGGCGGGTTGCGCACGCACGCGGGCCAGGTGAGTTTTCCCGGTGGACGCATCGATGCGGAAGACGCGGACGAAATCGCCGCGGCGCTGCGCGAAGCGCACGAGGAAATCGGCCTCGACCCCGACGCCGCGCAACCGCTCGGCTATCTCGATTGCCTGGATACCGTCAGCGGCTATTGCGTGACGCCGGTGGTGGCGCGGCTTGAGGCAGACGCGCGCATCGCGCCGCGATCCGGCGAAGTGGACAGGGTGTTCGAAGTGCCGCTGGCCTTCCTGCTCGATCCCGCGCATCTGCGCCAGCGCGAATTCCTGCTGCACGGCAAGCGCCGCGTCGTTCACGAATATGCCGGTTCGGAACCGTTGATCTGGGGCGCCACCGCGTCCATTCTGGTCAACCTGATGCAACGCATGGAGATCATGCCGTGACCCGTGCCGCCTTGATCGATGCCGTTGCGCTGGCCGCGTTGCCTGCCGGCGAAACGCTGATCGTGGATTGCCGGTTCGATCTTGCCGATCCCGGCAAGGGCGAACGCGATTTCCTGGCCGCGCACATTCCCGGCGCGGTGTACGCCAGCCTCGACCGCGACCTTTCCGATCTTTCGAAGGCCGGGCTCGGTCGGCACCCGCTGCCGGATGAGCACGCGTTTTCGCAAACGCTTTCGAGGTGGAGCTGGACGCCCGGCCAGTACGTCGTCGCGTACGACGACAGCGGTGGCGCGCTCGCCGCCGCGCGCCTGTGGTGGATGCTGCGCATTGCGGGCATCGAAGCGTCGGTGCTGGACGGCGGTTGGCGCGCGTGGCGCGAGGCCGGCCTGCCGGTCGAGCAGGGTGCGGCGACGGAACGCATGGCGACGCACGTCGAAGTCCGTTTCGACCCGGCGCAGGTCGTGTACTGCGACGAGCTGGAGCGCCTGCGCACGGAAAGCGCGACGCTGCTGCTGGACGCGCGCGCCGCGCCGCGCTATCGCGGCGAAGTGGAACCATTGGATGCGAAAGCGGGACACGTGCCGGGCGCCCGCAACCGGCCGTTCCAGGAAAACCTGGATGCATCCGGACGGTTCAAATCGGCAGAAGACCTGCGTGCGGAATTTGCGCCCCTGCTGGCGGCACATGACTCGCGCGACGTGGTCCACATGTGCGGTTCCGGCGTCACCGCGGCACATAACCTGCTGGCGATGGAAGTCGCGGGATTGCCGGGCTCGCGCCTGTTCGCGCCATCGTGGAGTGGCTACATCGCCGATCCGTTGCGCGCGATCGCGCTCGGCGACGCGTAGGGCAGCGTTCAACCGGCTTTCGATTTCAGCCGTGCCACCAGCGCCTGCAGGGTCGCCTGTGTCGCAGGCGCGAACCAGCTGTCGAGGAAGGATTGCACCGGCAGTTTCGCCGGGTCGGCGAAGAGTGCCGCCAGATCCGCGCGCGCGAGTTCGCGCGTCGGCAGCATCGCGTGGCGCGGCAGCGCCAGCAATTCCTTCGTCCATGCGATCGCACGCGCCGTCACGAAATCCACATCGACGACTTCGTCCACCAGGCCGATCGCATGCGCGGCTTCGGCGTCGAGCATCGTGCCGGCGACCAGCATGCGTTCGGCGCGATAGATCCCGACCAGTCGCCGCAACGCGGCCTGTATGCATTCGGGCACGGTCAGGCCGACCTGCACCTCGTTCAAGCCGATGCGATAGGCGCCGCGCGCCATCACGCGGTAATCGCAGAACAGCGCGATTACCGCGCCGCCCGCCGGGCTGTGTCCGGTGATCGCCGCAGTACACGGGATCGGCGAGCGCGCCAGCGCGCCGAACAGCGCGAAGAAATCCCGCCACACGCTTTCCAGCCCGACGCGATCGAGTTGCAGCAGCGATGGCACGTCGAGGCCGGCCGAGAACATGCCGGGCGCGCCGGAAATCACCAGCGCCTGCGCGCCTTCGCGCGGCGCGCTTTCCACCGCATCGCGCAGGACGCGGATCAGCGAGGCATCGAGTGCATTCACCGGCGGGCGTGCCAGCTTCAGCTCGCGGATGCCGTTTTCGTGTTCGATCAGATCAAGCATGAAGTTCTCCATGCAAACGCAATCCACTCGTCGTGATGACGCGGCTTTTTTAGTCGTCGCCCCGGCGCAGGCCGGTGCCCAGTGGCGACGCCGCTCAATTGGGCGCATCGTTGCTGGATTACAAAGTCCATCCATGGACTTTGCCCTTCGGGCCGACCTTCGGTCGTTCAAATTCGTTCCAGACGAATTTGTCCGGCCTTCGTTGGAATGACGAATACTTTCTGGATTTTCCTGAGCTATTCGTCTTTTGCGGTCCACGTGTAACGCACGCGGTAATCCAGAACCGCGTCGCCGTGGGCGGGAACACTCACCGCGAATTGCAGCGTATCCGGCGTCTGCTTCGCGGGCTCGCTCGACGATATCAGCGACCACACGCGCCAGCGGCCGGGATGCTCGCGCACGGTCACGGTGCGCGCGGCGTCGCCGCCGTTGCTCAGGGTGATGCGGAAGGCTTCTTCCATGGCGTGTGCGGTCTTGTCCGCAGTGAACGCGGTGCGTTCGCGGCTGGCGCGCAGGTCGAAACTCTGGCCGAGCGTGACGTTCACGTTCTTGCCTTTCGGCGTGTCGGGAATGTCGCCCTGGCCGAGCAATTCCGAAGCACCGTCCTGGTCGAGGGTCGATGCGCGCAAGGTGCCGGCGGGCAGCGCTTCGGGCGCGGCGAAGCGCAGCGTCGCCGGAATCGGCTGGTCCTGGTAGGTGTTGTTGTTGAAGTCGGCATCCAGCACGGGCTTGGGCGGTTGCCAGCCACCGCCGGCCTCCAGCAGGTATTCGCGCGTGCAATCCAGATCGGAAGCCGCATACAGCGGTGTCAGTGTCACCGTGCCGTCCGGCAGATCGATCGTGCCGGGCAGCGTGAAGCTGCGATAGTCGCCGAGCGTGCGTTGTTGCGGCATCGCTTCCGGCGCCGGCGCCGCGGCCATCGCTGCCTTGGCCATGAACATCCGCGGCGGCTGGGAAAGGTTGGGTTGGCCTGCAATGAGTTTGACCGTCGCGTTGTCGTAATCGCGACCACTGCGGTTCGCGACGCTGGCCTGCGGATCGAAATGCATGCGGCATTGCGAACCACCGGCGAGCGTGGCCGCGTACGCGGCGCGCCAGCCGATGCCCGAAGTGGTGTAATTCAATTGCGCGTCGCGCGTGCCGCCGGATGCCGCATCGACGGCCAGCACGAGGCTGCCGCCGCCACCGACGGAGTCCGGCTGCAATTGGACTGTCGCGTAATCGTGCACCACGACCACGCTGCCGCTGCCACCGCGCACGGTGAGGCCATTGCCGTCCACGGCCAGCAGCGTCCCGTTGGCGAGTACCTGTCCGTTGCCGCCGGCGACGATGACGTCTTCGCCCACATGCCCGGCCAGCGCGCTGTCGGCATCGCCGCGCGACAGCACGATGCGTCGACCCAGGATTTTCACGCCGGTGTTGCCGGCGAAGCCCAGCGTCACCGCTTCCGGGTCCACGGAGGCCGGCAGGCCACCGATGCGCAAGGTCTGGCGGCCGCCCCGCAGATCGACGTTGCGGGTTTCGTGCACCACGCTGTAGCCGCTGTCCACGTTGCCCGAGGCATCGCCGGAGAACAGCGAGTCGTCGCCGGCGTGGTAGATCGTGAGCGCGACGGAACCGGAAGCGATGGCGGCGGGAATGCCCGCACTGGAAACGAGCGCCGCGGTCAGGCACGCGGCAAGCCGGCGTCGTTGCATGGCAGCTGTCCCTCGATGATGGCCGTACCGCATCATAACGCGCACGACGAAACGCGATCGCTCACCGCGTCGCGCATTCACATGCGCGCAAGCAAGGGATCGCGGGCAGCGATGCGACGATGCGTTTCAGGAATCGCCGTGCGTTTCGCTGCCGGCAACCGGCGACGTATCCGGCTCGCAGGCTTCGCGGATTGCGGGCGGCAACGCGACGGATCTGCCGTCGACCGGGTCCATCCACACCATCACCACGCGGCCGTCGCAATAGAGCCTGCGCGGATCGCCGGCATCCACGATGCGATGGCCGATTGCCAGCGAGCTGTTGCCGAGGCGTTCGCAGGATAACTCGACGACGATTTCCGCCGGCCATGCGATCGGTGCGCGGTAGTTCACTTCCGCGGCGGCCATCACCGGCATCGAATGCGCGTCGAACCACGGGCCCGGTACGGTTTTCAGCCATTGCAGGCGCGCTTCCTCGAGATAGGTGAGGAAGTTCGAATTGTTGACGTGGTTGAACGCATCCAGGTCGCGCCAGCGCACGCCGATGGTCGCGGCGAACAACGGATGGGGCGTCTGCGTCGCGTTCGCTGCCGCAGGCGCGGTGGTTGGTGTCGGGGCTTTTTGCGGCGTGGCAGCCGGCACCGTTTCCCTTGCAGGCCGGGGCGTGCCGCGCGGCCGTGGGTTCTTCGCTGCGCGATCCTTGTCCTTGCCCGGCTCGTTGCGTCGACGGTTGCTCATGCGCGTTTCTTCCTCGTGGCGGTGCCGGCGGTCGCGCCCAGCGTGCGCGCCAGGAATTGCCCGGTATGGGAATGCTTCGCCGCGGCCACGTCTTCCGGCGTGCCGCTGGCGATGATGCGCCCGCCACCGGCGCCGCCTTCCGGACCGAGGTCGATGATCCAGTCGGCGGTCTTGATCACATCGAGGTTGTGTTCGATCACCACCACGGTGTTGCCCTGGTCGACCAACCGATGCAGCACGCGCAGCAACTGCTCGATGTCGTGGAAGTGCAGGCCGGTGGTCGGCTCGTCGAGGATGTAAAGCGTGCTGCCGGTGTCGCGGCGCGAGAGTTCCTTCGACAGTTTCACGCGCTGCGCCTCGCCGCCTGACAGCGTGGTCGCGCTCTGGCCCAGCTTGATGTAGCCGAGGCCGACGTCGAGCAGGGTCTCCAGCTTGCGCGCGATCGCCGGGATGTTCTCGAACACCTTGTGCGCGTCTTCGACCGTCATGTCGAGCACGTTGGCGATGCTGTGGCCCTTGTACAGGATCTCCAGCGTCTCGCGGTTGTAGCGCTTGCCGTGGCAGACATCGCAGGGCACGTACACGTCCGGCAGAAAGTGCATCTCCACCTTGAGCATGCCGTCGCCTTCGCAAGCTTCGCAGCGTCCGCCCTTGACGTTGAAGCTGAAACGCCCGGCCTGGTAGCCGCGCGCGCGCGCTTCCGGGACCTGCGCGAACAATTCGCGCAACGGCGTGAACAGGCCTGTGTAGGTCGCGGGATTGCTGCGCGGCGTGCGGCCGATCGGTGACTGGTCGATGTCGACGACCTTGTCGAACAGGTCGAGCTTTTCGATCTTGTCGAATGGCGCAGGTTGCGCCGAGGCGCCATTCAATTCCGCCGCGGCATGGCGGAACAGGGTGTCGTTGATCAGCGTGGACTTGCCGGAACCGGAGACGCCGGTGATGGCCGTGAACAGGCCCGCGGGAATTTCCAGATCGACCTTCTGCAGGTTGTTGCCGCGTGCGCCGGACAATTTCATCACCCGCTTCGGGTCGGGTGCGCGGCGAAGTTTCGGCACCTCGATCACGCGCTTGCCGGAAAGGTACTGTCCGGTCAGCGAACGCGGCGCATTCAGCACGTCCTTCAGTTTTCCCTGCGCCACGATCTCGCCACCGTGCACGCCCGCGCCGGGGCCGATGTCGAGGATGTGGTCGGCGGCGCGGATCGCATCCTCGTCGTGTTCGACCACGAGCACGGTGTTGCCGAGGTCGCGCAACCGTACCAGCGTGCCGAGCAGGCGTTCATTGTCGCGCTGGTGCAGGCCGATCGAGGGCTCGTCCAGCACGTACATCACGCCGACTAGGCCCGCGCCGATCTGCGAGGCCAGCCGGATGCGCTGCGCCTCGCCGCCGGACAGCGAATCGGCCTTGCGGTCGAGCGTCAGGTAATCCAGCCCGACGTCGATCAGGAATCTCAGCCGCTCGCGGATCTCCTTGACGATCTTGGCCGCGATCTCGCCGCGCCAGCCGGGCAGCTTGAGCGTGTCGAAGAATTTTTGTGCATCGTTGATCGCGAGCGCGGTCAGCGCAGGCAGGTTCTTCTGGCCCACGAACACGTTGCGCGCGGAGAGATTGAGGCGTTCGCCATTGCATTCCGGGCACGGTTGCTCGCTGATGAAGCGGCCGAGCTCCTCGCGCACCATGTTGGATTCGGTTTCCTTCCAACGCCGCTCCAGGTTCGGGATCACGCCTTCGAACTTGTGCTTGCGCACGAAGCCGGCGCGGCCTTCGCCGAGATAGCGGAATTCGATTTTTTCCTCGCCGGAGCCGAACAGGATCGCGTCGCGGGTCTTCTTCGGCAGCTCGCGCCACGGCGTTTCCACGTCGAACTTGTAGTGCTTCGCCAGCGACCGGATCATCTGGAAGAAGTGCGGATTGCGACGGTCCCAGCCGCGCACCGCGCCTTCGCCGAAGCTGCGCTCGGGATGCGCGACCACGCGCGCAGGATCGAAGAATTGCGTCACGCCGAGGCCGTCGCACTTCGGGCAGGCGCCGACCGGCGAGTTGAACGAGAACAGCCGCGGTTCCAGTTCCGGCAGCGAGTAATCGCACAGGGGACAGGAGAAGCGCGACGAGTACAACTGTTCGGGCGCCTTCGGGTCGTCCATGTCGACCACGATGGCGAGGCCCTCGCCGAGCTTCAGCGCCGTCTCGAAGGATTCCGCCAGTCGCTGCTTGAGATCCTCGCGTGGACGGAAGCGGTCGATCACCGCCTCGATGGTGTGCTTGATGCGCAGGCCCAACGCCGGCACGGCGTCGAGGTCGTACACGGCACCGTCCACGCGCGCGCGCACGAAACCCTGCGCGCGCAACTGCTCGAACACCTGCACGTGCTCGCCCTTGCGTTCGCGGATCACGGGGGCAAGCAGCATGTAGCGCTTGTCGGCCGGCAACGCCAGCGTGGCGTCGACCATCTGGCTGACGGTCTGCGCTTCCAGCGGCGTGCCGTGGGTCGGGCAACGCGGCGTGCCCACGCGCGCGTACAGCAGGCGCAGGTAGTCGTAGACCTCGGTGATGGTGCCGACGGTCGAGCGCGGATTGTGCGAAGTGGATTTCTGTTCGATCGAGATCGCCGGCGACAGACCCTCGATGTGGTCGACGTCGGGCTTTTCCATCATCGACAGGAATTGCCGCGCGTACGAGGACAGCGATTCCACATAGCGGCGCTGGCCTTCCGCATAGATGGTGTCGAAGGCGAGCGAGGACTTGCCGGAACCCGACAGGCCGGTGATCACGATCAGCCGGTCGCGCGGCAGCTCCAGATCGAGGTTCTTCAGGTTGTGGGTGCGCGCGCCGCGGATGCGGATCGTGTCCATGGTTCTCGCAGGTCAGGGGATGCGCAGCGAATCGACGGCAAGCCGGTTACTATAACGCTCCGATCGATATGCGGCCGCCCGGCGGACAAATCCAGTTCCGGGCCGGCGAGACCCTCCATCTCCAGACCCAAACCAAGGCCGGAAGGCAGCTCGCCCCGGCGCCCGCGGGGCCGAGTCGGGATTGCCCGCAAGGCGCGGTCCGGGCTATACTTTCGCGTTCCACCGGGGGCTTTCGGTGGCAACCAGAATAACGACAAAACCACGAGGCATTCCAATGTACGCAGTCATCCTTACCGGCGGACGCCAGTTCCGCGTGATGCAGGGCGACGTCCTGCGCGTCGAGAAGCTCGACGCGGAAGTCGACGCCGCCGTGAAGTTCGAACAAGTCCTGATGATCGGCGACGGCGAGAACATCTCCGTCGGCGCGCCGCACGTCGCGGGCGCCAGCGTCGCCGCCAAGGTGCGCGGCCATGGCCGCCACGACAAGGTGAAGATCGTCAAGTTCCGCCGCCGCAAGCACCATCGCAAGCAGATGGGGCACCGGCAGCACTACACCGAGATCGAGATCACCTCGATCGCCGGTGGCAAGCAAGCGAAGAGCGAGGAGTAATCCGTCATGGCACACAAGAAGGGCGTAGGTTCCTCGCGCAACGGCCGCGATTCCAATCCGAAATACCTGGGCGTGAAACTGTACGGCGGCCAGGCAGTGGAAGCGGGCAACATCATCGTCCGCCAGCGCGGCACGCAGTTCCATCCGGGTGCGGGCGTCGGCCTGGGCCGCGACCATACCCTGTTCGCCTTGGTCGATGGCGTGGTCGAGTTCAAGACGCACGGGCCGAAAAGCCGGCGCACGGTAAGCGTGGTTGCGGGCTGATCGGCGAATTGCCAGAAATGCGACAGAGCCCCGCGAGATGCGGGGCTTTTTGTTATGTGAGCGGTGAATAGTGAGCGGTCAGCGGGGAAAGCGTGGTTGACAGCGTGCCGCGACGTCTTAGGCTCACCGCTCACCGCTCACCGCTCACCGCTCACCGCTCACCGCTCACCGCTCACCGCTCACCGCTCACCGCTCACCGCTCACCGCTCACCGCTCACCGCTCACCGCTCACCGCTCAATGAAATTCGTCGACGAAGC